>Ga0209040_10000134_pt1 | contig 47271 bp, 44 predicted proteins | sample BogFormECP12_OM3_FD_188240 | JGI IMG/M metagenome (GOLD analysis project Ga0209040, IMG submission 188240) | Bog forest soil microbial communities from Calvert Island, British Columbia, Canada - ECP12_OM3 (SPAdes) (version 2) | ecosystem: Environmental > Aquatic > Freshwater > Wetlands > Bog ... | reverse complement strand
TGATGCGGCGCGTCTATGGCAGCGACGATTTTTTCCCCGACAATCGCGCCGACGCCTATCACGCCTACCAGAGCGTGAACTACATTGCTTCGCACGACGGATTCACCCTGTACGATCTCGTCGCGTATAACCAGAAGCGCAATTGGGTGAATGGCAACAATAACCAGGATGGGACCGACGACAATTACAGCTGGAACTGTGGACACGAAGGTGATGAAGGTGCGCCGGACGAAGTGCTGGCGCTGCGCCGCCAACAAGTCAAGAATCTGCTCTGTCTGCTCATGCTGTCGAACGGAACTCCCATGTTCCGCGCCGGCGATGAATTTCTGAACACTCAGTTCGGCAACAACAATCCCTACAACCAGGACAACACCACGGGATGGCTGGACTGGAGCCAGCTTCAGGCGAATCAGGATATCTTTCGCTTCTTCAAGAACATGATTGCGTTTCGCAAGAGCCATCCTGCGTTGGGCCGCAGCCGGTTCTGGCGGGAGGATGTCGCCTGGTACGGGACGGGTCCAAGGGCCGACCTGTCGTACGACTCCCGCAGCTTAGCGTTCTGCCTCCATGGTGCTTCTCAGAACGATGACGACATCTACGTGATGATCAACGCGTACTGGCAGGAGTTGGAGTTCCAGATTCAGGAAGGCTCTGCGCAGGAGTGGACAAGAATCGTGGACACAGCGCTGCCGAGCCCCGACGACTTTTCGTTGAGTGAGGAACGCCTGAGGACAGCCAGCTACGAGGTGGCTCCGAGATCGGTGGTCGTGTTGCTTCGACCGCGGAATTGAGCGCAGCAAAAGAAAGAAATGGGTCAGTGCGTTAGCTCATGAGCTCGAGAACTTGCCACTATCGAGTTTCGGGACAGAGAGAGAGGGACGGGATGCAAGCCGGACAGCCGACAAACTCGTTTGGGCGGGGACCTCTCCTGGTCATCGGTTCCTTGATTTGGAGAGTGAGCACTGCGGTGGCAGCGACGACTTCGCCTCTGAGCCCGACGAACATCTTTGCTCCTGCATCAACGCCAGCCAACTCGATCGCTTACTTATCCGTGTTTGTCCTCGCCATCACGGGAATCATCTTCGTCGTGGTCTTTACGCTTTTGGTGTACGCCATCATAAAGTTCCGCGCACGAGTTTTCGATGCGGGCCGCGAACCTGCCCAGGTATATGGAAGTACTCAGATTGAGTTGGCTTGGACGATCATTCCCATCCTGATCGTTATCGTGTTGTTCTTGGCTACGGCGAGAGTAATCCATGCCGTTCAAGACGCTCCCGAACCAGCGAACGCCGTGGAGGTCACTGCCATCGGACACCAATACTGGTGGGAATTCCGCTACCCGAAGATGGGGGTGGTTACAGCGAATGAGCTGCACATCCCAGTGAGCGATCCGGTAAATCCGAGCCCCACGTTCTTGAATTTGCTCTCTGCTGATACCGACCACAGCTTCTGGGTCCCGGAACTCGCGGGCAAGACGGACCTGATTCCTGGTCATCCGAACCGAATGTGGATGGACCCGCAGCGCACGGGAATCTTTCTTGGCCAGTGCGCGCAGTACTGTGGGGTTCAGCACGCAAAGATGCTGTTACGTGTCTCGGTGGACAGTCCTGAAGATTTTGCCGCATGGGTCCGGAGCCAACAGCAGCCCGCAGTTCAGGATGCGAGTGTTGCGGCGGGAAGGCGAGTTTTCGAAACCACTGCCTGCATCAACTGTCACGCGGTGGCGGGAACCAATGCCAATGGGCGCTTCGGTCCGGACCTCACGCACTTGATGAGCCGGGCCACCATTGCTTCCGGTGCAGCCCAAAATACACCAGAAAAGCTTCGCCTTTGGATTCAGGACCCGAACAAAATCAAGCCCGGCTCGCTGATGCCGGCCATGCAGTTGAGCGATGCAGATCTGGACGCGGTCGTGAGTTATCTGGAGACGCTGCGTTAGCGGGGTGGTTTAAAGACCAATATGTCATCGAACGCGATCACGATTCCCGGCGCGCAGATTGGCGAGAAGCCGTGGGTTGACACCCTTCACGGATGGTTGACCACGGTTGATCACAAGCGTTTGGGCATTCTTTATATCGTTTACGCTCTCTTCTTTCTCGTAATCGGCGGAGTTGAGGCCGTTATTATCCGCATCCAGTTGATGCATGCGCACAACGATTTTGTCTCCCCGCAAGTCTTCAACCGCATGTTCACGATGCACGGCACAACCATGATTTTCTTCGTGGCTATGCCAATCCTGTTTGGTTTCGCGAACTACCTTGTGCCGTTGATGATCGGCGCTCGGGACATGGCGTTTCCGCGGCTGAACGCCTTCAGCTTCTGGCTGTCGGCACTGGGTGGATTTCTTCTCTATTTCAGCTTTCTGGGTGCAAACGGTCTGTACGGCGCAGGCAACGCACCGGATGTGGGATGGTGGGCGTACGCGCCTCTAACGGCGCGAGCATTTTCGCCAGGGAACAGCTCTGATTATTGGACGCTTGCGGTGCTGGTTTCCGGATTTGGGAGCATCGGCACCGCTATCAATATCATCGCGACTATTCTGTGCCTGCGATGCCCGGGTATGAAGCTCAGCCGCATGCCTTTGCTGGCATGGCTCAACCTGGTGATGGCGGGAATGGCCCTGATCACGATCACCCCCTTGTCTGCGGCACAGATCATGTTGCTGGTGGATCGGTATCTGGGAGGCCATTTCTTCGATGCGCAGGCTGGGGGGTCAGCCGTGCTGTGGATGCACTTCTTCTGGATATTTGGGCATCCCGAGGTCTACATCCTGATTATTCCCTGCTTCGCTTTTATGTCGGAGATCATTCCGGTGTTTTCCCGGAAACCGATTTTCGGATACCCGGTCATGGTCGCCGCGACTGTTTGTATCGCATTCGTGAGCATGAGCGTGTGGGCTCACCACATGTTCACCGTGGGGATGAACTCGTACGCCAACAGCTTTTTCACGATTACCACCATGGCTGTGGGTGTTCCTACGGGAATAAAGATCTTCAATTGGCTCGGTACCATGTGGGGTGGGAAGATTCAGTTCAAAGTGCCGATGCTGTTCTGCATCGGATTTCTATTTCAATTCCTGATTGCCGGTCTCACCGGCATCATGTTGGCCTGTGCGCCCTTCGATTGGCAGCTTGGCCTCTCGTATTTTGTCGTCGCGCACTTCCATTACGTGATCGTCGGCGGAATCCTGTTCGCACTCTTCGCCGCGTTCTATTACTGGTACCCAAAAATGACCGGTCGCATGTTGAGCGAACGTCTCGGCCGATGGCATTTCTGGCTTTTCCTGATCGGCTTTCACCTGACTTTCGATCTGATGCACCTTCCGGGATTGCTCGGGATGCCGCGCCGAATCTACACCTACGAACCCGGTCGTGGCTGGGACACTTTGAATCTGCTCGTTACCATCGGCACGTTCATTCAGGCAATCGCCATCCTGCTGTTCGTGGCGAACCTCGTTACTTCCTATTTCAAGGGCGACAAGGCGAGCAACGATCCCTGGGACGCGTGGACACTCGAATGGTCCACCAGCTCGCCACCACCTGCGTACAACTTCGCCTCAATTCCAGTGGTCGCGAGCCGGCGGCCCTTGTGGGACCTGAAGCATCCCGAAGATCCAGACAGTCGATACGAATAAAGGAAGAAAACGATGAGCGCGATAGCAAATTCGTTCCCACAGGCACCGGCAACCTGGAAACTCCCCGATCACGGCAAGGTCGCCATGGTTGGCCTCATCATTGCCGAATCGGCGATCTTTACGATTTTTGTGGTTGCGTATCTGTTCTATGTGGGAAAGAGTCTCAGCGGACCGACCCCGCGCGAAGTGCTCGAGACACCAATCTTCTACACCATCTGCCTCTTGTCGAGCAGTCTGACGATACATCTTGCCGTAAAGTCGCTTGCACGTGACAGAGTGGGCGGGTTCCTCGCCTTCTGGCTGCTCACCATCGTCCTGGGCGGCTCGTTCTTGTATGGCACGGCGCAGGAGTGGCACCGGCTCATTTATCAGCACGGCCTGACGATCTCAACGAACCTCTTTGGGACAACCTACTACTCGCTGGTCGGCCTGCACGCCTTTCACGTCACCGCAGGTCTCGTCATGCTTTTGATTGGCGCCATTTTCGCACTGGTTGGCCGCGTGCGTGTAGAGCAATCGCGCCGCGTGGAAGTTCTCTCGATGTATTGGCACTTCGTGGATGTCGTATGGGTGGTGGTTTTCACAGTCGTTTACGTTCTGGGGCGCTGAGGGAAAGAAATGGCAACCTTGCTGACAACCGAGCAAATGAGCGAAAGCCCGCGCGCGCCGCGCGAGATTGAAATTCCCGCGCCCACCGCGTGGCCCTTTATCCTGGCGTTTGGATTCACACTGTTGTTTGCGGGCCTTGTTACGAGCCTGTCGGTGAGCGTTTTGGGTGCCGTGCTTTCGCTAGCAGGTTGCGTCGGCTGGTTTCGCGAAGTCTTTCCTCACGAGCATGATGAGGTTGTGGCCGTGGTTGCGGAAGACATTCGTATCGCCACCGACCGCCGGGTCGTTGAACTGCTCTCCGTTGGACACAATGTCCGCGCCTGGCTCCCGGTAAGAACCTATAGGGTATCCGCGGGTGTGAAGGGCGGACTCGCAGGGAGCGTAGCGATGGCGGTGCTGGCCTGCGCCTACGGCGTGCTGAAAGCCGGAAGCATTTGGTATCCGATCAACCTTCTTGCCGCAGCTGTGTACGCCGAATCGCTGAAACTCGGGCCCGAACAGCTCTATTCATTTCATGCGGACAGTTTCGGAATTGCTCTGGTCCTCCACCTCATGGTGTCTACGCTGGTCGGATTGCTCTATGGAGCGATGTTGCCCATGTTCGCGCGGCGTCCGATCGTGCTCGGGGGCCTGATCGCCCCGGCGCTGTGGTCAGGTTTGATTTACGCGATATTGGAGCTGGTGAATCCATTGCTCGCGAGCCACATTGACTGGCCCTGGTTTATCGCATCGCAGGTGGCCTTCGGCATCGTTTCAGGTTTAGTCGTCATGCGCGAGTCGCCAATGCCGACGCGCGAGAACCTGTCATTCGCCATACGCGCGGGGATAGAAGCTCCGGGAATCACTCCGCCCCGAGAAGGAGAGAAGCGACCATGAACCGATATCGCTATCGATGTGCGTTGGCGGTGCTGAGCCTGCTGCTCTCGGGTTGTAGTAGCTCTCCTCAGGGTCAGCCCCAGAAGGATTCGGAAACCGTAGCGCCCGACCAGATTTTGGAATTCGCCACTCTCTACTCACAGAACTGCGCGGGCTGCCACGGCGCGCAAGGACGGGGAGGAGCATCGATCGCGCTGGCGGATCCGGTTTATCTCGCCATTGTGAATGAAGTGTCCATGCGCAAAGTGATCGCCAACGGCGTACATGGAACCTCCATGCCCGCCTTCGCTCAGGGCGCAGGCGGAATGCTGACGGACAAACAGGTTGATGCGATCACGAGCGGCATATTTACACGTTGGGCGCACAAGGAAGTTCTCGACGGCAGCCATCCGCCTTCGTATGCGGCAACTACCGCGGGCAACACCGGTAGTGGTGAACTGGTTTACGGAACGTACTGCGCTTCCTGCCATGGTCCTGAAGGCCAGGGCACGCCCAAGGGCAGCGCCGTCACCAATGATTCATTCTTGGCTCTGGTCAGCGATCAGGGACTGCGCACGATCGTGATCGCGGGCCGGCCGGAATTGGGCGCGCCGGACTGGCGCAGCAACCTTCCGGGAAAACCAATGACAGACCGGGAGGTCACGGATGTCGTCGCCTGGCTCGCGGCACGCCGTGTGCAGACCCCCGGGCAGCCTTATTCCGCTTCGAACTACACCCAGCACAAGGAGTCGAGATATGTCCACTAAACCTGTTATTGCTCCGTCGACTGACGCCACGATTTCGCGCCGCGGATTGTTCATGAAGCTGGGAATTCTTTTCAACGGATTCGCGGCCCTGGTGTTGGCAGTGCCGGTAGTGGGATTTCTGCTTTCCTCGGTTACGCGCGGTCGTGCCAGCGGCTATCTCTCGTGGGTGCCACTCGGGCCTGTAAGCGACTTCCCTGAGGGCGAAACGCAGCTCGCTACTTTTCGAAATCCATACGTGATGCCCACCGATGGCAAGACCGTGGACACTGCCTGCTGGGTCCGGCGCGTTGCTGGCGATCAATTCCAGGTCTTTGCCATCAACTGCGCACATCTCGGCTGCCCGGTCCGCTGGTTTCAGCAATCCGGTTTATTTATGTGCCCTTGTCACGGCGGAGCGTACTACCGTGATGGCTCGCGCGCGTCGGGGCCACCGGAACGAGGCCTGTTCGAATATCCCTACAAAGTTGAGAACGGCCTGGTCACAATTCAGGCTGGTGAACTGCCTACGCCGGGAGCAACGATCGCATCACTCACCGGAGAGAAACCACCATGCGCCTCATGATTGGCAAAATCGGGCTCGCAAAGATTGGCGAGTGGTTCGACCGCCGGCTGCAGCTGGCCGCTCCCATTCGCGAAGCCGCAGAACATCCCGTGCCACGGAACACGGCGAGCTGGTTCTACGTGTTCGGCAGCGCGGCGCTCACCGTCTTTCTGTTGCAACTTGTGACGGGAATTCTGCTGGCACTGATTTACGTGCCCTCAGCTGGCGAGGCATGGAGCAGTCTGCAGGCGTTGAATCATCAGGTGGCGCTCGGCTGGTTCATCCGCGCCATGCATGGATGGGGCTCGAACTTCATGGTGGCGATTGTCCTCATTCACATGGTGCAGGTCTTCCTGTTCGGGGCCTACAAGTTCCCGCGTGAACTTACGTGGGTCATCGGCGTTTTCCTCCTGCTGATGACTCTGGGTATGGCGTTTACCGGGCAAGTGCTGCGCTTCGATCAGGATGCCTATTGGGGACTCGGGATCGGTGCGTCGATCTCGAGCCGCGTTCCTATAGTCGGTCCCTTGGTGGTGAAGTTGTTGTTGGGCGGGCCGATTATCGCTGGCGCAACGCTGTCCCGATTCTTCGCGCTGCACGTGTTCGTAATTCCCGGATTGCTGATTGCTTTCGTAGGCCTTCACCTCTTGATGGTGCTGAAGCTGGGCATTAATGAGTGGCCAATGCCGGGACGCATCGTAAGGCGAGCCACCTATGAACGCGAGTATCACGCACTGACGAAGCAAGAAGGCGCGCCGTTTGTTCCGTATGCAATTTGGAAGGATTTGTTCTTCGCGGGCTTCATCATCCTGGCGATCGCCGCGTGCGCTTTCTACTTTGGTCCATTCGGGCCGACCGGCCAGCCTGATCCGACAATCATCCAGACTGCTCCAAAGCCGGACTATTTCTTTCTGTGGCTTTACGCCTTGCTGTCACTGCTCCCTCCTGCGATGGAGACGCCTTTTCTTCTCATCGGTCCGCCATTGGCGATTTTGGCATTGATCCTTCTACCGTTTCTGTCCGGCGAAGGGGAAAAGAGCTGGAAGCGGAGGCCCATTGCGGTTCTTACGGTGCTGCTGATTGCCATCACACTTGGGACTTTTACGCGGCTTGCGCAGTTCGCGCCGTGGAGTCCGCACATGAATGCCTGGAGCGGTGATCCCGTTCCGGACCGGTTCATCCATGGCACAACTGCACTGGAGCGTCAGGGCGCGCTGGTGTTTCAGGTCAAGCAGTGCCGGAACTGCCACTCCCTTGGCGAGACTGGAGGACAGAGGGGCCCGGCTCTGGACAGTGTCGCAGTTCGACTGACTCGAGACCAGTTCATCCGGCAGGTGATTCAAGGCGGCGGCAACATGCCCGCCTATGGAAACAACCTGAGTCCTGCGGAGACCACGGCCCTCGTGGCATTTCTGGAAACGTTGCATCCCGCAGGGCAAGCTCCTGCGCGCGACGCGTCACGCGAGATTGTACTTCGCGAAAGCAGCCAGAAAGCTCCCGGTACGCAGCAATAGGATCCATCGATGCCACACACTCATCACGCTTCTTTCGAATCATTCCTCGCTTCCGCGGTCTTGATTCTCGCAGCGCTAATCTACGTGCGGGGATGGATTCGCATTCGCAGGCTTGAACGGGACATCGTTGGCGACTGGCGCGCCGCCAGTTTTCTCCTGGGACTGTTCCTCATCTGGCTGGCAATAGCTTCACCGATAGCTGCCCTCGACCACCGACTGCTGACAGTCCACATGATTCAGCATCTGCTGCTCATCACGCTGGCGCCTCCCTTGATCTGGCTTGGGGCGCCAATGCAGCCACTGACGCATGGTTTACCACAGCGATTCGTTGGGTTCCTCGCTCCAATTTTCCGTTGGGCGGCCATGCAGCGACTGGGGAAGATACTAGCGAACCCCACACTCTGCTGGCTTGCCGCCACCTGCGCGCTCATCGGATGGCACATTCCGTCGTTGTTCGCGCTCGGGCTGCGATCGGAAATGTGGCATGGAATTGAGCAGGCATCATTTCTGATATCTGGGGTTCTTTTCTGGTGGCCAGTGATCCGGCCATGGCCGACCGGCTCGAATGGGTCAGAGTGGTCGATCATCTTGTATCTTTTTCTCGCCACCTTGCCGTGCGATATTCTTTCTGGATTTCTTGTCTTTTGCGACCGTGTAGTCTACCCGGTTTATTTCTCATCACCACGCCTACTCGAGTTTTCCGCGCTCGAAGATCAGCAGTGTGCCGGCGCGTTGATGTGGACTTGCGTCACTGTCGTCTATCTGGTCGCAGGAACAATTGTCGCGGCGCGGTTGCTTTTGCCTCAGAGCTTGCCCCAATACAGGCCCGTGAAATCGGAACCACTGCTCAACCCGGCAGCACAGACGACTCGTCAGAGTTTGGAGGTTGTCTAAATGTCCGGCAAGCCTCTGGCTATCGTGTTTGATGCGCCAACAATGCAAGGGCATCGTTTTACCGCATCCACCGCTCTCGCTGATTACTGGGCGCTCACCAAGCCGGAAATTAATTTCCTCATCGCCATCGCAACCTTTGCCGGTTTCTATCTCGGCCATCCATCCGGACCTCACGAATTTCCGTTCTTGCTGTTGATCCACACGTTATTCGGCACGCTACTCGTGGCGAGCGGCACCGGTACTCTCAATCAATACATAGAGCGGCGCTTTGATGCACAGATGCGCCGGACCGCAAGGCGCCCGTTGGCGGCCGGACGAATGGAACCTTCAAGCGCGCTTTGGTTCGGTATTACACTCTCGGTAGCGGGCGCCGGCTATTTGGCGGCGACCACGAACATCCTGGCCAGCCTCCTTGCCGTCGCAACGCTGGCTAGCTACTTGTTCGTGTACACTCCACTAAAACGAATCACGCCCCTCAGTACGCTGGTTGGCGCCATTCCGGGCGCAATGCCTCCCCTGATTGGATCGGCAGCAGCAAGTGGCAGGCTGGTTTCGGGAGCTTGGGTTCTCTATCTCATTCTGTTCCTCTGGCAGTTCCCCCACTTCATGGCGATCGCCTGGATGTACCGCGAAGACTACGATCGGGCGGGCTATCTTGTTCTGCCGCGCGGCCATTCGCGAGATCGCTTTGCAACTTGGCAAACCATCTTGCCCCTGCTGCTTTTGGTTCCAGCCGCTCTGCTGCCAGCGGTCTTCTGTGACTCCGCTCTGCTCTATCTATTCGGGGCTTTGTTGTTGAGTGTTAGCATTCTCTACTACGGGATGCGGTTCGTCCTTCACAGATCCGGCGCGACTGCACGACGGCTCCTGGTTGCGTCCATCTTCTATCTCCCGTTGCTTCTGGCGCTGATGATGGTCACTTAGGAATTAGACTCGCGATCCGAGATGGGCTACAGGAGCGCTGGGAAGAACAGACATGTTTGAGTTGGCATTTGCGAGAGATGTGTCCAGGTCGAGGATATGGCCGGTTTTGGTGCATTCCATGCGGACGGCCGTGGCGACGGTTGCCTCCCTCCTGGTCGCGCGATTCTTCACGCTGCCCGAAACGTATTGGGCGCCGATTACAACCATCGTGATTACGCAATCTTCGCTGGGCGCCGCATTCGAAGTCTCCAGGCAGCGTTTCTTCGGCACGGCACTGGGGGCGGCGGTTGCGGCGATTGTCGCGACCTACCTCGGGCATACGCTATTGGTATTTGGCATGAGCGTGTTTCTTCTGGGGCTGGTTTGCGCCGCAGCACACTTAGACCGAAGTGCATATCGGTTCGGAGGTGTCGGGCTGGCAATCGTGATGTTACTGCCGAGGCCAGCTCCTGCATGGCAGGTCGCGTTCCATCGTTTTGTAGAAGTATCGATCGGGATTGGCGTGGCGCTGCTATTGACGCTGGTATGGCCGGAGGCAGAAGACAGATGATAACGCTCGAAAGATCGCGATTTCCTGGGTGGGGGCATGAGGCGAGCAGTGAACATTGTCGATAGCACAAAAGCCACTCCGGTACCGCTCAACGATCCGGAACTAGAGCAGATCGCGATGACGACTCTGCTCATCGGGCGACAATTGATGGAGTCGGGTGCCCGTGCCGAGGTCGTCCATGAAGACTGTTCCATTGTGGCGCATGGTTTTGGCGCTGAACATGTTGACTTACGCTCCGGCTATGCCTCCGTCGACATCACGGTGAGCAGAGGCGCCAATACGATCACGCGAACGATGGAAGTGGGACCGCATGGAGTTGATCACCGAGTCAGCCACGCACTCCGCGATTTGGTCCGCCGCGTTCAGCAGGGTAACCTGACGCCATCCGAGGCGCTGGCGAAAGCTACAGGCTTGAAGCGCGACACACCGCATTTTGCTCCGTCGCTGGTCGCTTTGGCAGCTGGCATCGCGTGCGCCGCTTTCGGACGGCTGCTGGGTCTCGATTGGCCGGCTTTCCTTCCTGTCGCTGCGGCCGGAGCCATCGGCCAAGCTGTTCGTCAGCTCATGCAGCGCCGCCTCGTGAATGTTTTCGTGATCGCCGCATGTATCGCTTTCCTATCGTCGAGCTTGGCCGGATTGGGATCCCATTGGGCTGGTAGCGCAACGGTCAATGTGGCAATGGTCGCCTCGGTGCTAATGCTGGTGCCCGGAGTGCCGGCGTTCAACGCCCAGTCCGACATCATGGAGGGACACCCGACTTTGGGCGCTGCACGAGGTGTCTGCGTCATCATGCTGCTGACGTTCATCGCGATTGGGGTATTGCTTGCCCAAGTGCTCCTGGGAGTGCAGCCATGACCGTCGATGTGCTGCATTTGCTGCACCAGGCTTTTTTCGGTGCTGTGGCGGCGAGCGGCTTCGGCGTTTTGTTTAATTTCGGCTGGCGAGACCTTCGTTGGTGCGCTACCAGCGGGGCCCTGGCACTGACAATCCGCACGCTTGGACAGAACGGTGGTTGGAGCCTTGAGGCTGCCACGTTTGCCGCTGCTGCGGCCGTGGGTTGCGGTGGGCGATTACTGCGTGCCCGTTTGGGGATCGCCAACAATGCTCTGGCGGTCGCTGGATGCATTCCAATGGTTCCCGGTTTCTTCGCCGCTCAGGCAATTTTCGGTTTGTTCGCCTTGACTGCTCCACACCCCGACAATCCCAGCAAGCTCGCCGTGACTACGATGGAATTTGCGCTACGCGTAATCTTCGCCGCGGGTGCTATCGGTGCTGGGCTGTCGATTGTTACGCACATCCTGCGCAGCCCTGATGCATGAAGACGTGTCCGGTGATAACGCGATCCGGCCGCAAGCTTCGAGCATCGGATAGTACTCTTCCTTACTTGCGAACCTCGCGGTCGGAGGACCTTCGTCCCGGCAAGTCAGGTTCTAGCTGTACTTGATGATGAACGCGGTCTTATCGTCGATGCGGTCGTCTTCGCCAATCTTCCGATAATGTTCGTCGCGCTCTAGTGCATAGTCCAGGATCGAATTACAAATCTCCTTCGCGGAGCTTTCTTGACCATCACGAACGATGCATTCGAGCCGCGGACGATCTTCCTCATCGCTGCCGTCATAGACGCCGTCAGAGTACAGAAAAACGATGTCGCCCGGGTTCATCAACTTAATCTCCGCGACATCCGAGGAGTTGATCTGCCGGGGCCTGATCGACATTGCAAAATACTTGTTGCGATCAGGATGATCCTCGGGAATTTCCAATCCGAGCGCTGGAAATTGTACGAGATGATCGGTGTGCATCGGCAAGAAGCGCCCGTGCTCCGCCGAATACACTAACGGCGGAGGACTGCCAAAATTTACAAAGCGAAAATGTCCCTCGGGGCGCAGTTCGCCGTAAAGCATGGTTGCGATTTCGCGTGCTTCCTCATGCGTGTCCCGGCCCAAAGCATTTCGGGCTGTGACAGATTGCGCCAGCCGGAGATTGATTTCTTCGAACAACCTCGCGGTAGTCTTTCCGTACCGATCGAGTTCGGCGAGCATACAAGCATGGAAGGTGTCGTGCACGGTCGAGGCTATCTTCGCCGAGATGATGCCATGGCCCTGCGCATCCACCAGGAGGACTCCGGCAGTCGTGTAGAGCTCGTGCAAATTATCGGCGACTTGGAGTTGGTCCGAGCTTTTCGCCCACCTGTAGTCGGCTTCGCGCACGTCACTACCGTTAGATTTCGAGCGAAGCCATTCGACATGCTGGTCCACCGAGTTTCGTGGAATCTGGCCCTCAGGAAGCGGTTCCAGATACTCCCTGGACAACTGCAGAGCGGTCGCGATACGTGCGTCGATGTTGTAGCGTTGCTGGAAGTTCAAGTACTCGAAGAGATCGCCGCCCACACTTCCCGCTGGAATGGAATTGCCATACATGTCCGTTCTGGGGAGATAGGGGATCGCAGCTTCTACCGGCATCAGCCTCTTGCGGAGGTACTCGTCAATACCAGGTTCTACCGGAGTTCCCATGGCAAATGTGTCGCAGCCCACTTCCAGGCGGATGCAGAGAGGAGTTACCCGATTGGCGCGGCGAGGCGCTTCTCGCCCAGCAGTCTTTCGAATGCATCCGGAGCCAGAAGATCCAGTGACCGCACGACAACGTCAGCAGGCAGTTGTTTGCCGTTATGACTGACCCCGATGCTCTTCATGCCGGCGCTGCGCGCTCCCTGGACACCGGCAACGGCGTCCTCCACCACAATGCACCTTTCGGGCGGCACTCCAACGCGAGAGGCAGCGGTGAGGTACACTTCGGGATCCGGTTTGCCCCGGTGCACGTCATCAGCGGAAACGATGCCTTGAAAAACATGCGTCGCTGAAAGCGCGTCAAGAACGGCATCGATATTCGCGCGCGGTGCCGCTGAGGCGATAGCCTGTAGCCATCCCTCTTTGTGAAGGCGGTGCAACCAGGCTGCGACTCCGGGCTCAGGAGACATGCCGTCTCTGCGAACCAGTTGACGATAGAGTTCCTCTTTGGCCTTCGAAATTTTCTCGATGCGCTCGGGAGTGGCCGCGGCGCCCAGCCACCGGGGGATGATGGAGTCATTGCGCTGACCGAAAGACGCAAGAAACTGTTCCCTTGTGATGGTGATGCCTTCATTGGCCAGCGTGTTCCGCCAGGAAATCCAGTGGAACTCTTCTGAGTCAATTAGCGTTCCATCCATGTCCCAGAGAACCGCTCGGCTAACGCTCACTTAATTCTCCTTCTTAAGGATATCTTTGGCGCAATGTCCCGCGCGAATGCCAGACGAACGAAAGAATTGGCTGTCACGATGCGGTGCGGCTCAATTGACTGAGCCGCACGCTTCGCTGGGGCTACTCCTCACCCGACCTTTTCGGCGACCTGGGAGAGTGCATACTCTTCCAGGTGGCGGGCGTCGCTATTGAACTTGCGGATGCCCTCTGCCAGTTTCTCTGTCGCCATTGCGTCTTCGTTGTGCATCCAGCGGAATGTCTTCTCATCCAGGTGGATGCGTTCTTCCTTGCTGGCTTTCGCCAGTGCCGGGTCGAGTTTACGATCCAGCGTTCCCTGGGTCTGCTCGATCTTGTCAAGGAGGTCGGGACTGATGGTGAGCAGGTCGCAACCGGCGAGCCGAACGATCTGGTTCACATTCCGGAAACTGGCGCCCATCACCTGCGTCTTGTAGCCGTATTTCTTGTAGTAGTTGTAGATACGAGTGACGGAGGCAACGCCGGGGTCCTGGTCTGCGGGAATTTCCGCGCCGCCCTTTTCCTTCTTATACCAGTCATAAATACGGCCGACGAAAGGCGAGATTAGGGTGACACCGGCCTCGGCGCACGCGACGGCTTGGGCGAAGCTGAACAGGAGAGTTAGATTGCAATGGATGCCTTCTTTCTCCAGAATTTCGGCCGCACGAATGCCCTCCCACGTGCTGGCAATCTTGATCAGGATACGTTCACGCGCCACATCCTGCCTCTCGTATAGAGAGATGAGTTTGCGGCCCTTGGCGATCGTGGCTGTGGTGTCGAAGCTCAAGCTAGCCGCCACCTCCGTTGATACGCGGCCCGGAACCACTTTGAGGATCTCGCATCCAAACAGGACAAAGAGACGATCGATGAACTCTGCCGCCATTTCTTCATGGTGGCCGCCCCGCTCCAGTGCCAGTTCTGTCGCTTCTTCCACCAATTGGCGGTACCCGGGCATCTGGGCGGCGTGATAAAGAAGGGAAGGATTGGTGGTGGCATCTTGCGGCCGGTGTTTGGCAATGGCTTCGATATCACCCGTGTCCGCTACAACCGTTGTGTATTTCTTCAGAGACTCAAACAACGTCATTGTTTTCTCCTAGTTTTATTTAAGGCTGACGGCCTGGAACTCCTTGCGATCGTCTGCATGGGGGCTTCTGTTGGCATCGAGTTGCGTAACCTTGGCCAGGCGGCGGCGATGCCGGTCTGCACCGCTGAACCTGGCGCCGAGAAAGCTCTTCGTGCAGTCCCATGCGACTGCGATACCGGTCGTGCGGCCTCCGAAACAGATGATGTTCATGTTGTCGTCTTCTACTCCCTGACGAGCCGAAAAGTCATCGTGGCACAGTGCGGCGCGAACGCCGACAATTTTGTTAGCAGCCACCGAAGCACCGACGCCGCTCCCGCACACTAGAACTCCACGCTCCACATCTCCGCGTGTCACAGCGCGGGCAAGTGGGATCGCAAAGTCAGGGTAGTCGTCCTTGTTGTCGTACACTTCGTTGCCGAAGTCAACGACTTCGTGGCCTTCCGCGGCCAGCAAGCTGGTCAGCTGCCGTTTCATTTCGAATCCACCGTGATCCGCGCCGATACCCACTTTCATTTGGTGCTCCCGTGCTGCGCGATCTGGCTCTTGGCAGCGGCCACAACGTGCTCTGCGCTAATGCCGAACTTCTTCAACAACTGTTTGAGAGGAGCTGAGGCACCAAAGGAGTCGATACAAATGTGGTGGCCCTCGGAACCCGTGTATTTGCTCCAGCCGAAATCGGATGCCTGTTCCACTGACACTCGCGCCTTCACACTGGGTGGCAGAACGGATTCCCGGTAGCTCTTGTCCTGATCGTCAAACAACTCCCACGAAGGCATGCTGACGATGCGCGCCCGGATGCCTTCCTTAGTCAATTGCTCGTACGCTTCCAGGCAGAGCGCGACTTCGCTTCCGGTCCCGATGAGGATGACCTCAGGGTCTCCGCCGGCGAAGTCGGCGAGAATGTAGGCGCCGCGAGTCAAGCCGGACGCAGGGGCGTATTTTGTCCGATCGATGGTGGGCACGGCCTGGCGGGTGAGTACCAGCACCGCTGGCTCGTGATGCAGTTGCAGGATGACCTTCCAGGCTTCGGTCACTTCATTTGCGTCCCCGGGGCGGATCACAATCAGGCCGGGCATAGCGCGCAGGTGGGCTAGTTGCTCAATCGGTTGATGGGTCGGTCCGTCCTCGCCTACGCCAATGGAGTCGTGAGTGAAGATGTAAATGGCGGGAAGCTCCATAAGTGCGGCCAGCCGCATGGGTTCCCGCATGTAGTCGACGAAGATGAAAAATCCGGAGCCGAAGGGGCGAACTTTTACCAGGCTCATTCCGTTCAGGATGGCACCCATCGCATGTTCGCGGATTCCGAAGTGAAAATTGCGTCCGCCATAGTTCTGGGCCGAGAAATCGCCGGCACCTTCTTGCGTGATTCGTGTCTTGGTGGAGGGAGCGAGGTCGGCTGATCCCCCAATGAACCAGGGAATGTTCTTGGCGGCGGCGTTCAGTACTCTAGCTGAAGACTCGCGAGTCGCGAGGCCTTTTGCGTCTGCGGGGAAGCTGGGCAAGTCTCGGTCCCACCCTTCTGGAAGCCGGCGGTGTTGCATGCGGAAGAGTTCTTCGGCCAGGTCAGGGTAGTGCTGACGATACTCGGCGATTCGCTGGAACCAGGCGTCGCGCAGTTCTTTGCCGCGCCTCCCGATGCCCTGCCGGAAGTGGTCGTAGACGCCGTCCGGCACGTAGAACTTCTTGTCTTCCGGCCAGCCGTAGTTCCGTTTGGCGAGCCGGACCTCCTCTTCGCCCAGCGGCTCGCCGTGGGCGGCGCTGGTGTCTTGCTTGTGAGGGGCCCCGTAACCGATATGGCTGTCCACGATGATCAACGTCGGGCGATCCTTGGTGTTTTGAAAATGCTGGAACGCGCGCCTCAGCATATCAAGGTCGTTTGCGTCGCTGACTCTCGTCACGTTCCAGCCATAGCCGAAGAATCGTGTGGCCACGTCTTCGGTAAAAGCAAGGGTAGTATTGCCTTCGATCGTGATGTGGTTGTTGTCGTAAATCCAGCAGAGATTGGAAAGGCGCAGGTGGCCGGCGAGGGAAGCGGCCTCGCTCGAGACGCCTTCCATCATGCATCCGTCTCCGCAGAGCGCGTAGACATTGAAGTCAAAGAGGTTCTCGAAACCCGGAACTGCTTTGTTGTAGCGCGCTGCCAGCCATTCTCGTGCGATGGCCATACCGACGCTGGTGGCAAGACCTTGACCGAGCGGCCCCGTCGTTGTTTCCACGCCCGATGTCCAGCGGTATTCCGGATGCCCCGGGCAGCGGCTGTCGAGTTGCCGGAACGACTTGATCGCATCGAGTGGTACGGATACGTCGCCGAGAGTCTCATAGTCCTTGCTGACAGCACGGACTTCGCTCAAATGCAGCAGGGAATACAGCAGCATGGAGGCGTGCCCGGCCGAAAGCACAAAACGGTCCCGGTTTGGCCACACCGGATCCTGCGGGTCGAAGCGAAGGAACTCCTGCCAAAGGGTGTACGCCACAGGCGCCATACCCATGGGAGTTCCCGGATGTCCTGAATTCGCGGCCTGGATTGCGTCGATGGACAAGGTGCGGATGGTGTTGATGCTGACCAGATCCATGTTTTGCTCCACCGGGGTCAGGGGAGGAGGTGCCGTTGCTGCGCTCATTCAATATCCTTTCGCGCTGCTGTTCGCTAGCAGCCCGCTGTTGTAAACAAGAAATTGTGGTGGCCGGTTCGAGGGAGCCGGCCACCCGCTCACGCCCGCTCCAGTCACTCGGAGCGGTGCGGCCACCTCCATCCGGTAATCTCGGGCGCATCGATGCCGTTCTTGTAGGCATAGGCCCGGCATTCGATTTGCTTGTTCCGGAACTTTTCCTTGGCGTGTCCCCCGATCTTCTGGAGCCTCGGTATCCGGTCGATGGCGTCGATCGCGAGCGTATAGCGATCTGTTTCATTGTTCATCGCCAGTTCCATCGGGGTGTTGATGTTGCCTTTTTCCTTGTAGCCACGCACGTGCAAGTTCCGGTTCGTGCGAGCGTAAGCCAGGCGATGAATCAGGTAGGGATAACCGTGGAAGTTGAAAATGATCGGCTTGTCAGTCGTGAAGAGCGAATCAAAGTCCCGGTCCGTCAGCCCATGCGGATGGTTCTTGCTGGGCTCGAGTTTGAAAAGATCCACCACGTTAACGAAACGGATCTTGATATCGGGGAACTCTTCCCGGAGCAGCACCGTCGCGGCCAGAGCCTCCTGCGTCGGTATGTCGCCGGCCGAGGCCATCACGACATCGGGTTCAACACTCTGGTCGTTACTTGCCCAGTCCCAGATACCGATGCCCTTGGTGCAGTGCTCGATGGCAGCATCCATATTCAGGTACTGAAGATGGAGTTGCTTGTCGGAAACGATCACATTGATGTAGTTCTCGCTTCTCAGGCAGTGATTGGCAACCGACAGCAAGCAATTGGCGTCGGGCGGCAGATAAATGCGAGTGACCTCGGCGCTCTTGTTCAGCACAACGTCGAGGAAGCCCGGATCCTGGTGCGTGAAACCGTTGTGGTCCTGTCGCCAGACCGTCGAAGTGATGAGAAGATTCAGGGAAGCGATCTTCTGGCGCCACGAGAGGTGATTGCAGATCGACAGCCACTTCGCGTGCTGATTGAACATGGAGTCGATCACGTGGACAAATGCTTCATACGAGGAGAAGAAGCCATTTCGTCCGGTAAGGAGGTAGCCTTCGAGCATGCCCTCCATGGTGTGCTCGCTCAGCATCTCGATTACGCGACCGTCGGTCGCCAGTTCGCCTCCGTCCTTATCCTCCGGGAAGTAGTCGGCGATCCAGAACTTCTTGGAAGCCTCGTAGACAGCCTGCAGCTTGTTCGAAGTGTTTTCGTCCGGTCCGAACACGCGAAAGTCGTTCATGTTTTCCGTCATCACATCACGAAGGAAATTTCCCAGCGGTGGGACATTCTCGACTTCCACAGTTCCCGGCTGATCGACTTTCACGGCGTAGTTGGCGAATTCGGGCAAACGCAGGGCTCGCTTAACACGTCCGCCATTGGCATGGGGGTTGGCGCTCATGCGGCGGGACCCGCTCGGTGCGAGTTCCTTAAGCTCGGGAATGAGCTTGCCACTCCGATCAAACAACTCTTCCGGCTTCAGGCCGCGCATCCACTGCTCGAGAATGCGCAACTGTTCCGGGTTCTTCTTTACGTCGGTTAGGGGAACCTGGTGGGCGCGCCAAAACCCTTCCAGGTAGTGGCCGCCTACTTCTCGTGGCGCGCTCCATCCCTTCGGAGATCGCAGCACGATCATCGGCCAGCGCGGCCGCTTCGCGGCTCCGCTGGTCCGGCACTCCTGCTGGTGGGCGCGAATGTCCGCGACGCAATGTTCCACCGTTGCCGCCATGGCCTGATGCATGGTCTCGGGATCTGATCCCTCAACAAAGTGGGGCGTCCAACCATAGCCGCGCATGAGGTCTTCCAGTTCTTCATGGCTGATACGCGCGAGAAGGGTCGGGTTGTTGATCTTGTAGCCGTTTAAATGAAGGATGGGGAGCACCGCTCCGTCCCGAATGGGGTTCAGGAACTTGCTGATGTGCCACGAAGTGGCCAGCGGCCCAGTCTCAGACTCGCCGTCCCCGACCACCGCCGAGACGATCAGATCCGGATTGTCGAACGCCGCGCCGCAGGCGTGAGACAGGACGTATCCCAGTTCTCCGCCTTCGTGGATCGAACCTGGTGTTTCCGGCGTGCAGTGGCTGCCGATGCCGCCCGGAAACGAAAACTGCTTGAAGAACTCATGCATGCCACGTTCGTCTTCGCTCTTTTCCGGGTAGATCTCGGAATAGGTCCCTTCGAGATACCCCGGACCGAGAACGCCCGGCGCACCATGCCCAGGACCCGCCATGAAAATCATGTCGAGACCGAACTTCTTGATCAGCCGGTTCAAGTGGATATAGATGAAAGCCAGACCGGGGCTTGAGCCCCAGTGCCCCAGCAGGCGGTTCTTGATGTGCTCGGGCTTCAGCGGTTCCTTGAGTAACGGATTGGCCTGCAGGTAGATCATGCCGAGCGCGAGGTACTTGCACGCTCGCCAGTAGGCGTCGGTCTTTCTTAATTCCTCGGAACTGAGAGGCGATCCTTGAATGGTGGACCTCGCGTTTCCATAAGCGCTCAGCGAGAGTGTCGATGGCTCTTCGATTTCTGCTACAGGCGTCATTTCTTAAGCTCCTTGTATCCCGCGGTGGAGTCGTAACGAGTTTTCATTTCGTCGCGCAGTGGTTGGCTCTTGCTACTCGGAGGTGGCGAAAGCGCTCTGTGAAATGCAACCCTGGGACCACTCGTAAGCCTCTGAAAATGGCGACCGCGTGGGGCAGAGTGATGTCAAACTCTAGCAAGTGACAGACACTTGACGAGGACGGTACTCAACGTGAAAAGTGGGTCTTGCCGGACAAAGCAGCGACTCGATTGACCACGAAGAAAGGCAGGCGAGTTTAGAGCGACTGTGTTACAGCGTGCATCGGCACAGTTGATTGGACGGCGCCTGGGATCTGTGCCACTCGCCGATTCCTAGTACCCCTTGGCCGGGACGGGAGCAGGAACCGGGGTCAGAAGCTTTTCAATCGCTTGCGCTATCGTCCCGTTCATCGAGGAAACAACGGCCGGTACATCGCGTTGGCTGACTGTTCCAACCTCGGAAACAGAGTTTGTCCACACAGTCGCGCCTGTGGCAACGCTTACCATCTGGGCGGAGATCGCAACCTGCACTTTAACGCCGCCTTGGTAGTCGATTTCCTCAAGCTCTTCGAGTCGTCCGCTCAGAACGTAATCGACGTCGGAGCGTCCGTCGTATAGCGTCACCTGGTTGAAGCTGCCGCTCGCGCGAAGGCGATCGGCCACGGCATTGGTCAGGAACTCACGCGGATCCACCGCCCAGCGGTGATAATTATAAAAGCCGATCTGTTCCGGAGAGGTCTTGTAAACGATGGCGCCTTGCCGCAGGTAAGTGGGGGATCGAAACTCGCGAATCGCCAAGGTGGCGTGGACATTTTCTGGCGCCGGCGGATCGGGTGGTGGCGGTAGGTGGAGCGTGTAGTAGTTCGGATACTTCACTGGCCTTCCGCAGCCCGCCAGGACGATCAGGACTGCCAGCGCAAAACCAACTCCCGTCAGATGCTTTTTCATATCCACCTTCATCATTGTTGTGGGACCTGCCGCTCTTTCGGTTGCTTGATTCGGATCAAGCTCCACGGACGCTGCTTCAGCGAATCGGTCAGCTGATCCAAGTTGTCGGTTGCCACCCGCAGGTTCTCCACCGTGTCGTCGATCTTGTAGTCGTTCGCTCGCACCATGACCTGCATGTCCGCCAGCAAGTGCTTGGCTTGCTGCAAAGTGTTCTGCAATTCAGCCAGATCCTTGCGGAGCGGCTCCCGTACATCGGTAACCGTGCCATTCACGTTTTGGACGGTGTCATCAGCATGCTGGCTGAGGGCGACCAGTTGATCGGAAATACGATCGATCTTGGGACCTTCGGTCGCCAGTATCCCGTTGACGTGATCCAGTACAGCTTGGATTTTTTGTTGGGTGGGCGGGCCGGTGACGGTTTTCAGATTGGCAAGGAGACCGCGCGCGTCGCCGCTGATGCCTTCAAGCTCTCCCTGTGCCTGCGCGATGAGCGCATTGGCGCTGTCGGCGACATCGGCCATCTTGCCCGCGATCTCATCCAGGCTGGCGGCCTCCTTGGACGGGATTGAGGACCCGGGCGCAAGCCGCTTCGCGTCGTTGCTGCCGGTGGTAATCGACAACGCGGCGCTATTCATGATGCTCACCAGCCCCAGCTTGGCTATGGACTTCTCGTTCAGCGGCGTGCCCTGCTTCACGTCCAGCAGGATTTCGATTTTGGTGGGGTCTGCCGTCCACGGCCGAACGGCTGTTACTTTGCCAACGGTAATACCGCCAAAGAGCACCTCAGCTCCTGGCTCAAGTCCGCCGGCGTATTTCAGATAGGTTCGGTATGGAACCGTATCCCCACTGAACTGTGCGTGCATTAGGTAGATGATCGTGAATGCCAGGATCGAAAAACATCCCAGGACGAAGGCCCCGACTTTTGCTTCGATTGTCACTCGAATGCCTCCTGAGTTCGCAAGTATCTTTTGAAGTAATCGGCGATGGCCGGAGTCTTTGCCATATTGTCAGGGACGCGATCGAGGAACTGTCTTACGAAAGGACTTTGGTTTGACCGGATCTGCTCCTTAGTCCCTACCGAGAGAAACGACCCCTTGGAAAGCATGGCGATACGGTCGGCGATGCGGAACGCGCTGGGTAGTTCATGCGTGACGACGATCACCGTCATCTGGAAGGCCTCTTTCAGAAGCAGGATGAGTTCGTCCAGGTCTGCCGCCACAATCGGATCCAGTCCGGCAGAAGGTTCATCGAAGACCAGAATTTCGGGATCGAGCGCGAGCGCCCTCGCGACCGCCGCGCGCTTCTTCATACCGCCCGACAGTTCCTGTGGCTGCAGTTTGCCAAAATCCGCCAGGCCAACAACCGCTAGTTTCATCCACACCACCAGGTCGATGATGGATGGAGCAAGGTCCGTGTGTTCACGCAAAGTGAGAGCGACGTTGTCCTTGACCGAAAGGGAATTGAACAAGGCTGCGCTTTGAAACGCGACTCCGATGGAGCGGCGGATATGGTCCAATTCTGCCAGCGAGCAGCGGGTGATGTCGGTACCCTTGATCGTTATGCTGCCCGATTTCGGGTGCTCCAGGCCAATGATGTGCCGCAGTAACGTGCTTTTTCCGCAGCCGCTGCCACCGAGAAGGACCATCGTTTCGCCTTGCTCGATGTCCAGGTTCAGCCCGTCGAGTACGCGGCGTCCGTCATATTCGACAACCAAATTGCGGATCGAAATGATGGACATCACATTTTCCCCGTGAAATAGAATATGGCGGTAAAGACGGCATCGGCGACAACGACGAGGAAGGTTGACCTCACCACGGCGCTGGTTGTGGAGCGGCCCACCGCGTCCGGTCCTCCCCGGACTCGGAATCCTTCCAGGCAGCCCACATGAGCGATGATTGTGGCAAAGGCCACGCTCTTGATGAGTCCCGTGATTACATCGCGCAGCACGATGGAATCCAGCACGTAGCGAAAGTAGAGCAGCGGATCGAGGCGGGTGCTGAAGAACATGAATAACCCGCCTGCGAGAATGCCGCACAGGTTTGAGAGGATGCTGAGGCACGGCACGGCAATCAGCGCCGCCAGATATTTTGGCGCCAGCACAAATTCGATCGGTTCGAAGGCCATAACCCGGAGCGCATCGATCTCCTCGGTCACCTCCATGGTCCCGATCTCTGCCGCAAAGGCCGAGCCTGACCTTCCGCTGACAGCAATGGCGGTGAGCAGAGGGCCGAGTTCACGCGTGAAGCCAACTGCAACCAGATCGATAACATAGTGCATGGCTCCGAAGCGGCGTAGTTCGGACGCCCCCTGCATGGCGAGAATGAATCCCGTGGAGAGCGCCATGAGCGCCACCATCGGCAGCGCATCGACGCCAATCTCCAGCATCTGGCGCACGGATTCCTTCCAGCGGTAGCGGTTCCCGACAAAAGGCAACACGCTGCCCATGGCGCGCAGCGTGGCCCAGAGCTGAATGTTCAGACTCCCGACATAGTCGAGCTGGGCCATGGTCTTCTTTCCGACGCCTTCGAGAACAGTTGCCATCAGGATACCTTCGATGCTGAGGAAGCACTTCTGCCGCAGTTGCGGTCGAACAGATCCAGGAGGCCTGCAAACTCGAACAGATGAAGCACCCGACCCTGCAGACCCTGCAGGCACAAAGTGTTCTGGCGATGGTGCGCGATCTTGAGTCCTTCAATGAGAGTCGCAATGCCCGAGATGTCAATGTACGAGACCTCGGTCATATCGACGACGGCTCTCGTTGACTGCCCTCGCAGTACGGCCAGAAGCTGATCGCGGAAGGCAGGCGAGGAGTCGATGCTAAGGCGCCCCCGCAAGCGCAGGAGGGTCGTCGCACCGCTCTCATCCAGGGCGATCTCGAGATCGGTCGCAGTGACCTTGCTGCTCGTCAAACCGAATTCCCCTTCCGCTGTAAACATCCATCTCAGATCCGTCACGACAGCCTACGGATCGATCAGAGGCATTTGTGCTAACTGCAGATCGATCATTAGACCGAGTCTCCAATCGATCTGAAAAAACAGCGCCGTTTGCCGGCCCGAAAGTACCTTGTTAAAAATCGGAATGTACTTGACTCTCAGCTGCATGAGAGATTCCTCGACAGCCGCGCGCTTTCGAAGGTAGGCCTCGGCCTGCTCGCCGCTCATCGTGTTGAACGTCTGCCAGTAGTCCTCAATGAGTCCAGCTTTCGTGTCGTTGATTCTGGCGACGTCAGCCGCGTACTGGTCGTAAACCGGCCAGAACTTCACAGCCTCGGCGTCCGTCAAGTTCATATTGGCCGCGACTATCTGTTTCTTCTCCGATCGTAGGTCCTTCCTCAGCAATCGCATGTCTTCATCGATCGGATCTTGAACGCCGACTTTGGCGGCGGACTTGTCACCCGCGCTCGCCTTGTCCTGCTGCGCAGCGGAATTCTGCGAAAAAGCCAGGCTATGAGCCGACAGCAATACCGCGACACACACTGCTATGAAGAACAACTGTTTTCTATGCATTCATCCCCCTTGTGGCTGCTGATTGGCGAGTAGGTAAACCGACACGACTTGTTTGCGAAGCCCGCTGACGCCAGCCCACTGTCTCTGGGCATCCACGCTTCCATTCTCGGTTCGGGGGACGCCCGGGTCCCAAGTGCGGCAACTAGAAGCGTTTAGCAGATCCCTTCCTCGAGAAAGCAAAGCATCCCCGCGTCGCAGCAACGTTGTCAGTGCCAATTGGGTTGGCACGTGACAAGAAATTGTTTTCGTCGCGTACTTGCCGGATTGGTTCGCCGGCGCGCGGGGAGGGATCAGGAGAAGTTGGACGACATGCGAACTGACACTCGTCAGACTCTTGCCAGTCTTCGTCGAGCCGAGATGGAAGAACTGTGCGTAGTACTGGGTCGTCGCGGTCGCTTAAGTGTGCAGCGCGAAAGGGGATTCGCGCGGTTGGTTTTGGTTGTTTGAATCTGGAACACTGCATGCTCTTGCCCTGCTGATCAAGGCAAACCGTCAGCGCGCCAATGGCACAGAAGCGAGCCGTTGGTGTGTTGTTGATTGCTTGTGAGCAAGAGCTTCGAAGTGAGCTCAATTTTGTGAAAATGGGGAAACGAAGACTTATGAAACGTAGTTTGTTTGTAACAGTGGCATCCATACTGCTCTTCACGGTTGCTGCCATGGCGCAAGAATCTCGGAATGAAATAAGCGCGCAGGGAACGGGTTTCTTTACCAAAGATAGCGACGGCAACGGGATCTCACGGAACACAACGAAAACGGGCGGACTGCAAGTGGGATACCGCTATAACATCAATCGTTGGTTGTCAGCGGAAGCGAATTACGGTTTCGACCGAAACACGCAAAGGTATTTTTCAGGTTCCGGGGAAAGCAGAATCCAGTCTGACGTCCACGGCGTCACTGCGGATGTGGTGGTGAAACTGCCATTCCACATCAGTAAATTCAGTCCTTACGCGCTGGCCGGAGGTGGGGGCCTGATCTTCCATCCCACCGGCAACGGCGCCGGGTTTGTTCCCGGCGCTGATACCCAAGCAAAAGGTGCATTTCTCTATGGCGCTGGCGCCGACTACGTGCTGACAAAACACTTTTCGTTGCGTGCGGAATACCGGGGTTTTGTATACAAAGATCCGGACTTCAGTCTCCAAAGTTTGAAGACTGATAGCTGGACACACGCGGCTCAGCCCTCGGCTGGCGTCGTGTACCGGTTCTAGGCACGCTTGGGCAGCCGGGCGATTCCACTCTCTCCCTTGTCCCGGCTGCCTATTTTGTTCGGAAAGTCCCATACCTTCCACTTACTGCAAGGTGGCTCGAACCCGGGCTGTTGCAATCGACGAGAGATTACAGTCCTCCTTATAGAAGCGCCCTCGGCTGAGTTCGCCAATCCACGACATCACAACGTTCTCTTCACCGAGCGGTGACGGCAAAATCACAGCCGCCTGCCTTGCTTCCTCATCCATGGGATCAGGCGCGGAGATTGTTGGATCTTAGCCGCGATTCGGACCGCAGAGGGCGTTCAGCTGCTGGACTTCCTTGGAGAGTGGAGTTCGGCAGTGGGGTCCGACAACATCGTGTCAAACGACACAGGAGAGAGGTGCAGGAACATGACGAGCGTTCTGAAAGCTGCGGTGCTTGCGCTCGCGCTAACAACGGTGTGCTTGGCGCAGGAATCATTTGTCACGGTCAGCATCAAAGGCAAGCAAAAGTGGCCTGCCGAAGAGGTCGACAAGATCTATCTTTCAACGTGTTCGGCGGTGCAAAAGGAATTTGGTGGCGATCACGCACTCGGACCGCGACTGGTGCTGGTTCTCGGTTCAGATAGAAACGCCGTCAACTTCGATAAGAAGGAAGTAATGCTTATCAAATGGAATCGCGAACTCTTTGCCCAGGCGGTAGTGGTCTTGGCCTTTGAAAACCTCATGACCGAGCAGCGGCGGCGGACCATAGCCAGGCGCGCACTGAACTGGGCTGATGCGACCATCGACGTAGCACAGAACAGAAGGTAGCTTCCGAAGCTCGCGTCGTGATTCATCCCCACGGGAAAGGAAAACAGCTCGCACCGAAAGATCGAGTAGAAAAGAGGCGTCATGAAGATCGTTTGGCGAAATCCTGACAATATAGTTTCGAAGAAAGTATCCATCGTAAGAACTGGCAGGCTGGAGGCAGCCGGTCTCGTGCAACTCTTCTACCGCAGCGCAGCGGCGTCCGGGATCCTTGGGCCTGAGTTCGAACTTCGAGTAAATTGCAGCAAACTAGACGCGGCATAAATCGGATTGTTGCCTCGGCTGCTGCTGCCCAGAACTCCTGGGAGTTGCTGTAGTTCAGTCGTAGATAATCACGCGTGCACCATTTCCCAGCTCGCCCGCTTTCTCCGGCAACGCGGCTTTGACCATCAGTTTCGCGGCACGTCGGCGGTTGGCAGCTGACAGCAAAGTGGCGAGTCGACGGACTAGGCACAACCTGCGTGTTTGCAATTCATCCCATCTAGCGCCATTTTCTAACGCCACTCCTTTCCCTCAGGGTGAACGCGATCCGCGGCACTGATTGGCCATTGGCACGCAAAGTGCTGTGTGCATATGGGGAAATGGGATTCGAACGAACAGTACGTCATTTAGGAAGAAACGGAGACTTGCAACGATGGACACGCCGGCGTTTACACTCGCAGCCTCTGGGTTGTCGTCGGTGCCTGGTGGTGCGAGCCAAGAAGTTCGGATGGAATTCGAGAAGATTGTGTCACGCGACCTGTCACGGTTCCGGCGGGTGGCGATGCGGTGGCTACGCAATCCCGAAGACGCCGAGGATGCCGTGCAGGATGCGATGCTGTCGGCGTACAAACACATCGGAGCATTTGGTGGACGCGCTCGGTTGTCGACGTGGATCACGGCGATTGTGATCAATTCGGTTCGGATGCAGCTGCGGCGCCGTCCTCGCTGTCAGATCGTATCGCTGGATCATGTTCCAGAGGACGGCCAATGGGCTATCCCGGAGTTACTCGCTGACCCGGGACCTACGCCAGAACAGGTAGCGGAACGCAGCGAGTTGCGGGAGCTTGTCGCGAGGTTAACCTGCTGCCTTCCGGATTCACAACTGGCGGCCCTGCGGCTCCGCCAGCGAGACGGACTTTCCATTAGAGAGGCCGCAGAAACCCTGGGCGTGCCCGAAGGGACTCTGAAGGCGCAACTTGCTCGTGGGCGAGCCAAGTTAGTGCAGCGATTTCACAAGGCTGCTCGCAAGCCTCGAAACAGAGCCGTGGCCCATGGTCCAACGGCAAAGTGTCACAAGGAATGTCCTTCCAGCTATCGCCCGGACCCGGAGCTGTGTGTCGTATCGGTACCTATCGCTGCTTTCAAGGCGACACAAGGAGGTTACGAAGGCTGTGTTGGCGCATAGCGGCGATTTCTGAAACCGCAATTGGCTACTAGTGCAGCGCACAATTTTCAGGGAAGTCGCCGTGGGGGCTCTCCGGTTCCGGTGTGACTTTTCTCACTTCCTGCCGCGCGGGTCCGGACCAACCGACCCGGCCGGAACCACCCTCCCCCAATGCTCAGCGCAGTCTGAGTCCAGAGCGCCGGTTGAAGGTTCCTTCGCTCTACAATGCTGCGTTTTCAGTCGTCCTCTGCCAACTGATTCGGCATTGGCCAACCGGGTTGTCAGCGTTGCTTCCAAGGGCGTCGCTATTTTTCAAAGACTTGCAAATGGCTGGTCCTCTGCACTGTGAACAGGGACAACAACGTGAAGAGGCGATGATCGTGCCAATAGCTGCCCTAGTGACGCCTTCCTGTCAGTTTCAATTCACCAGCACGGATGGCCTGGCTATCGCGTGCGCCCGGTGGGATGCCCGCGGACCCGTTCGTGGTGTCGTCCAGATCGCTCATGGCATGGGCGAGCACATCGGACGGTATGGCGGCCTGATCGAAGTCCTGGTGGAGTCAGGACTGATTGTCTATGGCAACGATCACCGCGGGCACGGCCGTACCGCACCCTATCCCCAGGCGTTCGGGGATTTTGGAGAGGGCGGCTTCCGCCTGCTGGCGGAGGATATATTTCACCTGACGCTCATCGCAAAGAAGGAGAACCCCGGGAAGCCGCTGATCTTGCTGGGGCACAGTATGGGATCGTTCGCTGCGCAACTCTACGCGATCGATCACAGCCGCGACATCGCCGGCCTCGCCCTCTCCGGTTCCGGTGCGCTGGACGGACTGGCGCGAGTTGCAAGATCAGCGCATCGAGGACAAGACAACATCCTGAACCAAGCCTTCCAGCCGGCCCGGACACCGTTCGATTGGTTGAGCCGGGATACGTCGGTTGTCGATGCCTTCATGAGTGATCCTTTGTGTTTCGCCACGCTGCAGCCTTTGTCAAACGAATCCTTTCTTGCCGCTGCATCCATTCTTGCGGACCCTGCTAGTCTGCGCAAAATACGGAGCGACTTGCCCATCTATCTGCTTTCGGGGAGTGATGATCCGGTGGGCCAGCGGCTGGAAGGACTTCGAATCCTGATCGAGCGCTACCGTGCAGTTGGCGTCCAAAACATCTCGCATGATTTCTATCCCGGCGGAAGGCATGAAATGCTCAATGAGATGAATCGTGCGGAAGTACGCGCCAATCTTCTTCGCTGGATCTCGTCTGTGCTGGAGAGGCATATATCGAGCGAAGCATCCTAAGTGTGTGCCAGGCCGACACAATCACGGTTCGGGACACGAATGGTTGGCCGATGAGAGTTGCGAGGACCGGAATAGTCTATGCCTGAACAGAGCGATGTGCGCCACTCCTTGAGCGCCAAGGTGATCGTTCGTGCTGTCCCGGTGATAGCCCTGCTCACGGCTTTAGTTTGGTGGGTTCCATACGGATCGAGCCTGATTCACCTGTTGGGGGCTGGGCTGCAGAGGCGGCTGACAATCCCGGTGTTCTCGATCGGCACCCAGGCTGTCACGCCGATCTCCCTGCTCAAGGCTCTACTCTTCCTGGGACTTCTGACACTGCTATCCAACCGCGTCCGCAAACTCCTGTACTTCCACGTTTCAAGAACGAGCACGTTTGATCCCCAGCACAGCTATGTGTTGGCGCGTTTCGTGTCGCTCCTGATCTACGTGATTGGTCTCATGATCGGATTGCAGGCAGCTGGAGTGAACCTGAACTCCTTGACGATCCTGGGAGGAGCGCTCGGAATCGGCGTAGGTTTTGGCCTGCAATCGATCGTGGCCAACTGGGTGGCCGGATTAGTGTTGCTCATCGAGCAGCCCTTCCGTATCGGGGACCGTATCGACGTCGGAGGGATCGCCGGAGTCGTCGGCCGGGTCGGAGCTCGCAGCACCTGGGTACGAACTTATGACAACGAAGTGATTATTGTCCCGAATTCCGACTTTACCACCCACCAGGTGACCAACTGGACCGTAAATGATGATCGCGTGCGCCTGGCGATTGGCGTTGTGGTTGCCCCTGACAGCGACGCCGAGAAGATCGCGGCCTTACTGCTGGAGGTGGCCCGGGAAAACCCGAGCGTTCTGACAGACCCTCCACCGGAGGCTCTGCTGAACGATCTCGCGAAGGATTCACTCATCTTTTCATTGCGTTTTTGGACAATCATCGAGGCGCATGACAACCACCGCCTTAAGAGTGACCTACGCTTGCTGATTTTGAAAAAGCTCCATGAGCACGGGATCTCTGTCGGCGAAACCTCGAGTTCGGTTGGGAAGGCGGCCAGCGCTTAATGCGTGTTGATCGACTAAGAAATCGCAAGCGTTACCGAAATCGGGTAGTGGTCTGAGGCGGCGATACGGGTATGCACTTGGCCGGAGGCGGTGCGTATCGGTCCGCGAACAAATGCCCAATCGATCCGGCGCCCACTTTCAAAAAGCCCACGCGAGGGAGTAGTTGGTCTGCCCTTCGCTGCTACCGCATCTTGGAATCCCGCGGTCCTGAATGCCATCGCCGCTGAGTCTCTGGACGCGTCCAAATTCAAGTCTCCCGCAATAACTAGGGGACACTGAGGGTTTTGATGGGTGGCGTCCGAGAAGACTTCCTCCAACTGTGAAAGCCGCAATGCATCGTTTCCACGGCTTTCCAGATGAAGGTTGTAGGTTACGAGCTTACTTCCAGCGACATTGATCTCGGCTACCAGTGTGATCCTTCCTCCTAGTCTCTCCTGGAAGGGCTCGATTCGCGGCAGAAACCAGCGCGGTTGCCAAAAGTGCGATTGTCGGGAAAAGCGGATCAGGCGCGGATTAGAAATGGGCCACTTCGACAGAGTGGCCTGGCCGTGGTATGCGGGATACTCTTTGGATCCTTGGACAAGTTCCTGAAACTCTCGGCCGAACACATAATCCATCTGCAGCTTCCGGGCGATTTCTTCGGCTATGTTGAGGCGGTGGGTGCGGCGGGCGTTGATGTCCACTTCCTGCAGAATGAGAATGTCCGCATTCATTCCTGCCAGAAAATCTATGATTCCTCGTAGCTGCAAGCCACGGTCGATGTTCCAATCCACAATGCGCAATGAGCGGGGCGGCCAAAGCGTACAGCGAAACGGCGCGAAATTACCGGTAATGATTTCCTGCATCGGCACGCTTTCTGTGTACCCGTCAAGGCGAGCTGAAATACAACCTTTTGCATGCCGGCCAACCATGTGATCGAAGGACAGCGACAATGGCCACTTGGCGAGATTGCCGGCAATCTGGAAACGATGCTACCCGGCCTAGCGATGCCCTATTCAAACTCCTTCACCTGGAGACAGCAGGGCTCGGCACGCTCGATGCACGGGACGGAGCAAAGGTTACGTGGGAGTAGAGGGCTATGATCCAGACCACATTGGCTCCCAGCGCCGCCCCGACTAGTGCCCAATTTATGCGGTTGAGAAGCGCCAAAAATAAAAACGCATAGGGCAAAAAGCAGCGCCGAATGATGAATTCCGTATGTCGCCCGAGATACAACAGCGGGTTCGAACTGCGATTGTCAGCTTCCTTATGCCACAGTTTCAAATACTGTTCTGGACGTCCGCTGGTCAACCGATGCCGCTGCAGCCCGATGGTTAGGAAGCTGGCAACGGCGCCGAAAACCAGGAGGCCACCCCATACGAAATAAGAGCGGTTGCCCGAACTCCTCACGAGCCCAATTGTCATGCCCGCAAAGATAAACAGATAGTACAGATAATCGCAGATCGTCTCCAACCAGCAGCCGAAGGCGGATTCTTGAAGTTTCAAGCGAGCGACCTCACCGTCGCACCCGTCGAGAATGCTGGCGAACACCGACAGAGCCGCGCCCAACACGACATTCCAATAGCCGCCCAATGCGAAGAAGGCGCCCGCCGCGAAGCTGACACCTAGAGTAAAGAGGCTGACCATGTTCGGCGTGATCGGGAATTGAATGAGTTGGCGGCTGATTGGTATTGAGACCCTGCGATTCATCCTGGCCCAAATGCCATCGGTAGGTTTGACCAGCCACTGGTCGAGCTTCTGCTCAGCCACGAGGTGTTGGCGAGGCGTGTGAACGAGTTGCCACTTCTCTTCCGGCACTGGCTCACACTGAACGGAATGGGTAGAACAGAGGCAAGCGTGCAGTTCCTCGATGATCGAGGGGTTGGACGCACAGCGCAACGCGACCTCGATCATATCGGGAGGGAGCACGTAAATGCCGACGAGTGTCACCCCTGTCGTCATCGCGAGAGCCGCTTCATGGGAGTTCCATTCAGCCGCACGACGGTGTAACGACGGGTGATAGGTTCGGTCGCCGGCGATCAGGACCACATTTCCGTCATCCTCGCAAGCGATTTGCCCCAATAGCGCGGGGAGAGAGACTTCCCCCGTGCCGACTTCAAACCACTCGACGCCTGGAGGAAGGCGCCAGGTTCGGAGCAATGCGCGCTGAATCCAGGGGCCGGTCCATTGGTCCATGACAACTACGGTCCGGGCTGCGCCAGCTCTTTGTGCTCCCAGCATGGCTCGGAGCAAAACGGGAAGAGCGCCGACGTGGGGAAGCGGCTCCCCGAAACTGATTCCCGGCATGCTGTTCGCAAGAATGACGGCAATGTGCGACGAACCAATCGACCCGCTCATCTTCCGCAGTTCTGGCGGTGAAATTGGCTCGGGCCCTGTTTGAATAGCGTCATCGCTACCCATTTGTGGATCGGTTTGCCGCTGTGACTTGGACAACAAGACCAGGCAGAGGCCACCGACGGCGGCCCAGAAGATGGCGCGTAAACGACGAGCGAAAGCCAGGGTCAATCCAGCGGCCCCGCTCAGGCCGAACATCTTAACGATAAGCATGTTTCCACCTTCGTAGGTCCCGATATTTCCGGGATTGATCGTGCCCACGATATTCACGAGCTTGGTCAAAGCCTCGATAGCAAGTGCGCCGAAGATACCGGATCTGGAGCCTAGGAGGAGCAGAATCAAATAGACCTCAAACACCGCGGCGGCGTGGCACGCGAGGTTGAGGGCAAAACTGCCCCAAAATGAGATGGGAGTGCGGTGATAGAAATCGAACAGTTTCGTCTCAACCGAATGAATCAGCGAGCGCTTCCGTTCGATCCAACCGCTGAAATACCGGATCCGCCCCAGGGTTTGTGCCGACCCTGACAGTACAGGCCAGCGTTTTGCAACAGCAATAGCGGTCCCAAGGAGGATGCACAGGAGGATCACTGCAAACAGACCTGCATAAAGCGCCAGAGCGTGGGGCAGCGGCAAAACGATCACTACCGCCAACAAACCGACGATGCTGACCAATGCAGCGGTGAGAATGAAAAGTGCGCGGTCGAGCGTTACCGACAAGATCCCGGTGGCGAGCGGCATTGCTGGACCCAGCAGAGACACGCGCAAGCCTTCGCCAAACAACGTTCCGAGCCCGCCAAGTTGACCCACCGCTTCGGACGCAAGCCGCAGTCCCAGCATGCGGATGAACGAGACCCGATGTTTGTCGTCCAGCAGTGTGAGACGCCACGCCCACGTTTTCACCACGTGCGCGACTCCGCCCCAGGCGATCACTAGAGCGAGGCCCCATCCCAGGGTCGCCATGCTTTCCATGAGCTTGGTGGGGCCCGCTCGGCGGACCAGGTAGACGAGCAGCAAAATGCCAAGCAGCCCGGCAAGCCAACGAAGGGGCAGTCGTGATTTTGTTACGGCTCTAGACACTGGCAACGCTCCCGACGAGTTGCTCGTGCCCGAAGTACCCATCGAAGATCCCTTCGGCGTGCGCCAATGCTTCGGGTGTGTCCACGTCTTGCCACTGAGCGTCGCCGATTTCCAGGGCACGAAAGCGCCCCTCGGCGGCCAACTGCCGCATGCCATCGGAGAGCGAACAGTTTCCATCCCTGGTTGCCGATTCGAGGCGGTCAAACAGGGCTGGGCTGCACATGAACATGCCGGTGTCCAGGGCATCGTAGTGTGGGATCTCTTTGCCGATATCCACGATGCGGTCCCCGTCACGGCGAACTTTGGTGGCGTCGTCGAGGTCAAAAATGCGACCGATGTGGGGATCCACCGCAAGCACGACTTCGCCCGGCTCAAGCCGTTGCCTCAGAAGCGCTCGCGCCGTCTCGGGTTCGAAAATGTGGTCCGCCATCAGCAACAGGAAATTTTCATGGATTTCGTTTTTGGCTTTCAAGGCGGAAATTCCATTGGACTTGTGATAGTCCGGATTTTCCACGAAGGTCACGGACACTCCAAGCGATCGGCCATCGAACCAGCTACGAATCAATTCGGACCGATATCCCACGACGATCACGAACCTGTCGATGCCCGCGTGATGAGCTCTCCGAATGATGTGGTCGAGGATGGGCTTACCGCGAAAACTAACGAGCGGCTTGGGAAGCCCCGCAGATACCGACCGGATGCGGGTCCCGTTACCGGCGGCAAGGATGAGACACTGATTCACTTTATTCATAGACCACCTTCTTGAGCGACAACATTTGCGTCTAGAATCCGAAAACGGACAGGTTGAAGGCGACGAGCGATCAGCGCAGTTCTTGCATGGGTTTCCTCCGCCGACACACGGACAGTGCAGTAGGCGCTCCGAATCGCGCGCTGAGGCGGATACCACGACAAGCCGTTGAGGGATTGGATATTACGGGATGCTCGGCGAGTTCTTCGGACCTCGATCTGTCACCTGACAATCGGACACCATTGGCACCTGTCGAAATTTCTTGGCAGCCCTCGATCCGCAATCCGTAATCGGTGTCAGCGAGTTGTTCGGAACGGCGGGGAGGTGTCGCCGACGGAATTCTTTCGGATCGGCACCGAAGCGGACGACTAGACCTCGATCAAGCCACGCTGCAACGCAATGACATCGGCATGCGTAGAACTGGCAGGTCGATTGCAACCCAGAAATTCAAGATCTTGTTTGTAGTGATCAGAAATTCCTAAAAGGAGAATGACCGCATGAAGCTCGCTCAATCAATGGTGTTCGCCCTGGTCCTCGCGATGGCCTCAATTGGATTTGCACAAGACCTCGCCACAGATGTTGGCAAGGGAGCGAAGGACACAGGCAAAGCTGTGGACAAAGCTACTAAAGATACCGGTCGCGCTACCGATACGGGCGTGAAAGACGCCGCTCATGCCACAGATAAGGCAGCCACAGAAACGGCTCGGGGCACGAAGAAGGCAGCCAAGACGACGGCGCGAGCCGGCGAGCGCGTCGGCAAAACATCTGGGAAAGAGATTGAAAAGGGCGCAAAAGACGTCGGCAAGGGCGTGGAAAAAGGAGCAAAGAAAACGGCGGACGCAATCAAGTAACGCTCGCGAGGTCCACAGCGAAACGTTTCCGGCCTTTGCACGGGAACCGCCACGCGACTAAGTCGCTGCACAACGACATAAGGAGAATGCAATGCACTTGGGAATAAAGAGTGTCATTACGACCGCAATATTGGCCACTTCACTAGCGAGCAACCTCTTCGCCGCAGACAACGGACAGGATATTTACAAAACGAAGTGTCAGATGTGTCACGGGCCTAATGGCGAACCTTCAGCGGTGGGCAAATCAATGGGAGCGAAGCCCTTTAGTGACCCGGACGTGGTGAAAATGTCGGAAGCCGAGTTGGCAAGCATTACCTCGAACGGCAAGAACAAGATGCCGGCCTACAAAGGCAAGTTATCCGACGACCAGATCAACGCTGTCGTCAAGTACGCGAGAGGACTGAAATAGGCCGCCCGATCTCTGCGGGCTGAGAAACCGCCCTGGGCCAGCAAACGCGAGGAATTGAAACTGGCATGGACAATACGAACTTGAATCCGGATGGGCAGGTTCTGAAGACCACGAGCGACTCTGCAAAACGTCCCATACTCGTGCTGCTCACCAGTCACTGGGTCAGCTTGGTGGGCGTCGCGCTCGTAACCACCGCGGGCTTCTCTTGGCTGTTCGTTCTGCCCACCGAGATTCGAGGGCACACCAGCAATCCCTACATCGGCATCGTCGTCTTCCTTCTGATCCCGGTTCTCTTCGTCCTTGGCCTCATCCTGATCGCAGTCGGGATGTTCCTTGCACGGAGGCGCATCCTCCGCGCTGAGCAGGATTGTTTTACTGCCGGCGACCGCCGAACCTACATTCGGAAACTTGCCATCTTCTTCGCGGTAACCACGGCGGCAAACATCATCATTGGGACGCAAGGCACATACCGCGCTGTGGAGCACATGGAAACGCCACAATTCTGCGGGCAGAGTTGTCACGTCATGAAACCCGAATTCATCGCCCATCAGAACTCGCCCCATGCGAGAGTCGAATGCGTGGATTGCCACGTTGCTCCCGGTGCAGTCGGTTGGGTAGAAAGTAAGCAGGCAGGTACCCGGCAGTTGATTGATACAGTTTTCAAACGCGTGCATTACCCGATTGAATCGGCCATGGAAAGTAACCGCCTGGTCCCAGCTCGCGAAACTTGCGAAGGGTGCCACTGGCCCCAAATGTTCGATGCGGTAAAACTGCGTGTAATTTTTCACTTTAAGGACGACGCGGCTAACACGCAGACGCAGACCGCCTTAATGATGCTCACGGGCGGCGGAGCCCTTGGGGGCATTCACGGGATACACATGGGACCCGGAGTCGAGATCCACTACGCAGCCGCCGATCCCAAGCGTCAGACCATTTCCTGGGTGGAGTACCGCAATCGGAATACGGGTGAGACGCAGACCTTCCTCGCGGACGGCTCCACGGCTCAATCGGTTGCCAGGCTACCTCGCTATTTGATGCAGTGTGTCGACTGTCACAACCGTCCGACTCACGCGTTCGAACTTCCGGAACGCGCCGTGGATAACGCCATGGGCCTGGGGCGAATCTCGACGACACTCCCCTTCATCAAGAAGAAAGCGGTCGAACTGCTTAAAGCGAATTATTCGAGCAACCAAGAAGCCTCGCGCGCCATTCCGGCGGCGTTAGCCGATTTCTATAAGCAAAGCTACCCGGACATTGCATCCCCACGCTCCAAGGACATCGCCAATGCCGGCAGCGAGATCGCGGCAATCTACAACCAGAATGTATTTCCGGACCTGAAAGTCACTTGGGGTACGTATCCCAACAATCTCGGACATGCCGACTTCCCGGGCTGCTTCCGTTGCCATGACGGGTCACACTCGACATCCGATCAGAAGGTAACCATTTCGCAGGACTGCAACGCATGCCACGAGCCGCTCGCCATCGAAGAAGCATCTCCTGCGATATTGAAAACGCTGGGTCTCCAGGATCGCATCGCTAACCTGCAAAAACAATAAGGCGAAAGGACGATCAACCGCCGCCGGCAACACCTGGGGTGATCGACAGAGCCACGCAAGTGATCGCGAGCTAGCGGAGCGGATTCTATGCGTCCCAGTATCCGGGAATAAATGAAGATCGTCTGGAGCGACTCACGTGGACGCTTCGGGCGATCATGAGGACTTGCCTTCGTTCGAGGATCGGTGCCAGGCAAAAGCACCGGGCCGTTGCTCATCTCATTTACGCTGACTTCATCGAGATCCTGCAATGAGGGCAGCAACGGGTATCGAACCGGATGCGTCTGGGGAGTCTTTAGAAACAGTCTCACTTTCGACTAACCGGGTCGCAATCGCGAACAGCAGGCTGACGGAAAGTCCGGTCATCAGCACGCCAGCGATGCCTTCTACCGGGCCCAGCAGACGCCAAACATGCGGAAGAAGAACGTCGCCGTAACCCACAGTCGAATAGCTGGCCGCCGAAAAATAGACGCAAGTTTCCCAGGATGGAAAACAAAACCAGCGATAGAAGCTCGTCCACAAAAAAATTTCGAGGATATGCAGGACGATCATCGCGGTGGTGAAGCGCACCATAAGGAGGGACGAGCGCCACGGGCTTAGTCCTTTAATTCCTCGATCAATTCGAGCTCGTGCCAAGTGGATGAGGGCGGCGACACCAATACAATGAATCAGAAGTGTCCCGGTCACGAGAACGATTGCGGCGCCAACTTGGCGAGCAAAGATCACCGGTTCCATTCGCTCACTTCTCTGTGGGAGATCATATCCATTTGATCCAGGCCGCGTGTTGCGGCTTGCGTCCTTCCCGCGTTCGTACGCTCACCGCATGATCTTCTGAGGCACGCCTGATTCCAAACGAAGCCGATTACCGGCTTGGTTTTGTCACAAGGCAGACCGGTGACCTGCCAGTCTCTTGTTACTGCTCAGCCACAACCCAAAGTGGCGCTCCTCTGATTCACCGCACCCGAACTCGAGTCTGTCGATGTGCCATCCAGTTCGGCGGCACTTTTCGTGGCAGTCGTCACGTGACCAAGTGCCAAGGATTCTTCGACATTCCTGCGTATAGCAGCGGCCTTTTTGCTCTCGTCTGGAGCATCAACGTGATCAAAACAATGATCCGTGGGAGCGGTTTTCTCTAGGCTGAAATGGCAACCCATGTGCTTCGACGTGATCGAGGCCACTTGTCTATGAGACTCAGGCGCTGGATTTTGATTTCGGTGTTTCTGATCGGACTATGGGTTCTTCTCTCGAGCCGTTCGGCTCACGCTCAGCAGCTGCAATCGGCAACGGGTCAGAGTGCTTCGAATCCGTCTCCCAGTTCGTACGTCGGAACGGACACCTGCAAAACCTGCCATGACGATATCTACAACAAGCACTTTGAGGGCACGCGCCACTTCGCGCTCTTGAAAGAAGGCAAGCACGGTTGCGAGGACTGTCACGGACCGGGCTCCGCTCACGTTGACGGCGGCGGGGACATCACCAAGATCATCAGCTTTAAGAATCTCTCACGCGAGCAGGCGAGCGCACGTTGCCTCAGTTGTCACGGAACCGGCCAGGAACAGGCTCATTTCCTCCAGTCGCCCCATTCCAATGGCGATGTCGGATGCCTCGACTGCCATTCGCCCCATTACGGTAAGGAACCCCAATACCTGCTGGTTAAGAAACAGCCCGAGCTTTGTTATGGCTGTCATGCTTCGGCACGCGCGGATTTCGGCAGGCCCTATCACCACCGAGTCAATGAAGGACTCGTCCAGTGCGGCGACTGCCACAATCCTCACGGCACTACCAACCTGCGTCAGGTCCGCGCCCTGCCAAGTGGAGATCAGGTTTGCTACAAGTGCCACGCAGACAAACAGGGGCCGTTCGTCTACGAGCATGTCCCGGTGAAAACCGAGGGATGTCAGAGCTGTCATAGTCCGCACGGTTCGACTAACCCACGGATGTTGAAAGTCAGCACTGTGAACCTGCTCTGCCTCCAGTGTCACACCTATCCGACGGTAGGTCCGGCAGGTGGGCACAACCAGTCGGACAAGCACCAGGCGTGCACTCTGTGCCACGTTGCGATTCATGGCTCGAATGCGAGCAGTGTGTTTTTCAAGTGAGTTGTCAGGAGACCGAGAAATGTCATTCAGGTCAGAAATCCTTTTGTTGATTATTTTTCTCCTGCCGATGTCAACGATGGCCCAGTCGCCGGCGGATGCACAGGACCAGTCACCGGAGCCCGACGGAGTGAAAAGCGGGGGATACATCATTCACCAGTCGATCGATTTGGGCGTCCGTGACAGTGAGGTGACGGGCAGCAGCGGAATGTACGGCACTCTCGTGAATCTGCACACAGGCCCGCGCATCCTCGACCAGACATTCTCCATGCGGTCAGAAGATCAGCATGGATTCCTGTTCGATAACTTGTATGTCAACAGTACTGGATGGGGAGGCGATGCGAACAACGTACTACGCGCGAGGGCGGAAAAGATCCACTGGTATGACTTCCATGCCAGCTTTCGCCGGGACCAGAACTTCTTTGACTACGATTTACTGGCGAACCCTCTCAATCCTTCGACTTCCTCACCTTCAGTATCGGTAGATAATTCGCCGCATTCCTTTGCCACGACCCGACGCATGAGCGACGTCGACCTCACCTTGCTGCCCGAGTCGCGTGTTAGTTTTCGCCTGGGCTATTCGCGCAATAACATGACGGGCCCGTCCTACAGTACTGTCCACCTCGGTACTGAGGCGTCGCTCTACCAGCCCTGGAATACAACCTTGAACTCCTACCGCATGGGTGTCGACTGGAAGGTATTGCCCCGGACCGTGTTGAGCTATGACCAGTACCTCGACTATTACAAGGGGGACACAAACTGGCAACTGTCTCCCTTCGGGCAAGCGCTACTGCCGACCGGGTCGCCCGTCTCTCTCGGACTCGTCTTCAATACCGCAGCCAACCAGCCCTGCGCCATACCCGCAGGCTCCACCAGCCTCGTTGACAGCAACGGCGTGCTCACCAACCTTTCTTGTAATGCCTATCAGTCCTATTCGCGCACCGAGCGCATTCGCACCTCGACTCCGACGGAGCGCGTCAGCTTCCGGAGCAACTACTGGGCAAGGCTTGAACTGGCGGGGTCTTTTGCATATAGCTCTGCGGATATGACCAGTCCGGTGAATGAGTCCTTTGAGGGATTTCAATCGAGGTCAAGTACCAGGGACTACACTTTCACCGGACCGACCGCCGCTCACCGAATATCCAATGTGGGCGACTTCAGCGCGACGGTATTTCTTGCGGATCACGTTCGCTTGGTTGACAAATTTTCTTATTGGTCCTTCCGGAGCCCGGGAGCCGCGAACCTCCTGCAAACGAGCGACGTATGCGCTCCGCCCAACTGCAATCTCTTGACCCCGCTCAGTCAGACGACGCAGACCACCAGCGCTACTGTGACCGATGAATCCTTTAATCAAACCTGGAAACGCAACCAGATTGAGCTGGTGTGGGATATCTCGCGCAAGTTTGGAGCGCGGATCGGATACCGCTATGGAGACCAGGAAGTAACCCACATCAACAACTTCACAACCGGGGACGTCGACCACTGGCTCGTGCACGGGCATACCGCGATCCTGGGACTTTGGGCGAAGCCAATTCACGGCATGCGCCTCAATTTCGACTGGGAACACACCAACAATGACGATACGATCGTCCGCATCTCTCCACGCAAGGAGTCCCGGTACCGCGTGCAGGCTAGCTATACGCCGCGTCCCTGGGCTGTTCTGGGAGGATCGGTGAACATTGTCGAAGACCGCAACAACGCCTTCCTGGTCGACTACCGTGGCCACAATCGTAATTATGGATTCACCGCCTCCCTTGCGCCACCCCGCCAGCGTTTCAGCCTTGATTTGGCTTATAACTACAACGACTTTCTGCAGAACTCGTTAGTCTGCTTCCAGGACGTTCCCCCGAGTGGGGTCGTTCTGCCGGTCGTCACCAATGCCGGATCTTGCACTGCCTATGACTCAACAAATCCGCTTCTAACGAGCGGCTATTACACCAACCACACACACTACGGCACGAGCGCGCTGGTAGTTCGGCCCGTGAAACGCGTGACGACCAAACTCGGTTACAGTATCACCAGCGTGGGCGGGAGCACTCCGCAGTTCAACAATCTCGAACCGGCCGGAGACCTGCACTACAAATATCATCAGCCTCTGGCCGCACTCGGAGTCGATCTCGGACATCGCCTGACCTGGAACACGGTTTGGAACTACTACCAGTACGGCGAGGGCTCATTCGTCGGTCCCACGGCACCCCGTTATTTCCATGCCAACAACACGACGATCTCGCTTCATTATGAATTTTGATGTGATTCGCCAACCCGGCACGAGGAAGTGCCGATCTAGAATAATGACCAAGCATCCGGATCTTGACAGTGCCAACATAACAAAAAGGCCCGGTCGCCTCTCCATCTTGCGCCCAAACACCATCGCTCCCTGCCGATGCATTCGTCGCGTGGATTCGGAAAACTCCTTATTAAACAGTGGGATAGGGTAAGCAAACTGGCCCGAGATAAGGCTCAGTCCGCCAAGCAACTGCTGGTCTCCTTATAGCAAAGGGCGTTCCGCACGCTTCTTCGTGACTTTGCTACTCGACAACATACCGACCGGGAACGCAATTTCCACCGAAACATGACTTCCGGATCACGACACACAACCCAGAATTAACTACTCTGCCTACACAGGGGTACGAACCTGGGGACGAAATGGGGATGGGGTCCGAGAATCAATCCAGAGCGCACCACAACCGAGATCGCGAGGCCAATATGAGTATCGCTGAGTTTGGACTGAGACCGCAGGAGTCTTTGATGAGTTTCCTACCCAACATGCGAATGGCGCAGCCGCCGACCGAATCGGAGACGCTGGCGAAGCAATATGAAGCGTTGTCGCGGCTCTCCGTATCTCTCGCATCCATGACCCTGGAGGAGTTGTCGCGCAATCTCGCCTCTTTGCTGCGTCCATTACTCGATTTCGATTTCCTCGATGTCATTGTTTTCAAACAAGGGACCAGCGAAGTTCTCTGGCACTCCGTTGGAGCCGGGCAGTTTGCCCCACCCGACGTTCCGGTCGAGGAAACGACTTTCTGGTGGGTTCACCAACAGCAGCAACCGCTGTGCATTGCAGACTGGAAGCTGGATCAACGGTTTGCAGTGCGGAGAGAGGCTCTGAAGAGAACGGGAATCGAGTATCGCTCTCTCTGTCGATTGCCGTTGCGTACGCCACAGGGGCCGCTCGGAGTATTCAGCATTGCCAGTTCTCGACCGCACAACTATTCGGATGCGGAAGTACGGTTCTTGTCGCTGGCGGCCGACCAGGTGGCACTTGCCATATTTCACGCGTCGAACCGTGAGAGGTCGCAACGGGCGCAGTCCGAGTTGGACGTGCAGAGTGCGCGGCTCAAGCTGCTCGGAGAGCTGACGAACGGTGTGATGGCCAATCTGCCGGTGAATGAGCTTCTGAGTGAGGTGACGGCGGGCATCCGGCGAGTCATCCCGTCCGATCTGGCGATGGTCGGACTTTTGGATTCTGAGGGTGAGCGGGTTGGCGTAAGCGCTTGCGACATGGCTGAGGACAACATGCTCGCCAAAGAGGCAGTCGACGTTTTGGGCGAGATGTTTGGCGCTCGCGTGTTCTGCTCTGGCAAGCCCTGGGTGGGAAATTCCGAAGAGTCAGACCAGGTGGATGCGGACGGCGATCCCAAGTGGGCGGTAGCGGGCTTCAGGAACAGCTGTGTCGTCCCGCTTGCCGGCCGCGACCGGATGCTGGGGATTCTCGCTCTCGGCAAACACGAAGATACCGCCTACACCCACGATGAAATCGACTATTTGTTGCAGGTGTCGAGCCAGGTAGCCGTGGCGGTTGAGAACGCGCTGGTTTATGGCGAACTGCGAAAGCTGAAAGACAACTTTAGCGAAGAACGCGTGTGCCTCGAGGATGAGATCCGCAATGAGCTGAACTTCGAAGAAATCGTCGGTAGGAGCTCGGCCCTGCAGCGCGTGCTGCGTCAGGTTGAGGTCGTCGCCCCGACCGATTCCGGCGTGATGATCCAGGGAGAAACAGGCACGGGCAAAGAGTTGATCGCGCGAGCGATTCATAATCTGAGCTCCCGCCGCGATCAGCCGTTCATCAAGCTGAACTGTGCCGCCATTCCTTCCGGTTTATTGGAAAGCGAGCTTTTTGGCCACGAAAAGGGCGCATTCACCGGCGCCATCATGCGCAAGGCAGGCCGGTTCGAGGTTGCGGACAAGGGCACACTGTTTCTGGATGAAGTAGGCGATATTCCACTGGAATTGCAGCCGAAATTGTTGCGGGTTTTGCAGGAGCGCGAATTTGAAAGGTTGGGCAGCACACGCACCCAGCAGGTGGACGTGCGTGTAATCGCCGCCACTCATCGCGACTTGAAGCAGATGTGTGAGGAAGGGAAGTTCCGACACGATCTGTATTACCGGTTGCATGTGTTTCCTCTGCAAGTCCCGCCATTGCGCGATCGTCGCGAAGACATATCGATCCTGGTGCGCCACTACGTGGACAAGTACGCGCGGCGAATGAACCGGCACATCGAAACCATTCCTTCCTATGCCATCGAGATCTTTGCCAACTATTCGTGGCCGGGGAATGTTCGTGAACTGCAGAACTTCATTGAGCGGGCCGTGATCCTGTCGCCGGGGAGCGTTCTTCGGCCCCCTCTAGCTGAACTGAAACAGGCATCCCTGCCGAGCCCGAATCCGAAGTTGAGCACCGCTGAAGAGGCCGAACGCGATCGCGTGCTCCAGGCGATCCGGGCGTCCAACTGGGTCATCGGCGGCCCCAACGGTGCCGCGTCGCGCCTTGGCATGAAACGGACGACGCTGGCATATCGCATCCGCAAGCTGAATATTCCGGTTCGTCCGCAATGATGTAAGAGGTACGAGGATGTGGAAAGTCGCAGGTGAAATATGTGGATGCGATCATGCGCTATTTGTAAAGCAGTCTTGCGTAAGCGCCGTTGGTGCGACTCCGTTCGTTGTGGTTGCGGATGGATATGGTAGGGGTGGAGTTTGCGAGCTAATAGCAGCCCCACTCTCAGAAACAGGAACTGGAGGCGCTCGATGTGGCGCATTAGTTACCGAACAATGTCCCTCCAGGACGTCTTGATCATGGCCTATATGAACGTCTTGGAGCCAAAGTCATGGACGCAGTCTGCAGGCGACAGAGACGTTCGAATTGGAATCGGGAACGCAGCGGTTCTTGAGGAGCGACATTACCGGGCAGCATAGCAAGGCTTCAGAGCCACCGCGGTTACAGCTTCCATAGTTCGAACCGTTCCACTGCACTGCGAAGGCGGCCCTCGCGCAGACCGCCCGCGACCAGAGTGGCAGCCAGGAGGACTTAGTGAAGCAATCGAAGATTTTATGGTGGGGACCGCGCCTGCTGATAGCCCTATTGCCGATCGCTCTGTTTTGTGGATTGCCCCCCGCCTTAGCGCGCCTTGCCCAGACTCAGCCGGCCACTTCTGGCAATAGCAATGGGACATCGCAAGAGCTCAGCTCCGAAGGTCAGGCTTGGTTGCGCCTAACCATCACGGATGGCACATTTCCCGATTTGCGCTGGCCCGATTTCAGTGACTACAGGGGGCAGGTTCAGAAATTCTACGAAACCGACGGGAATTCATTGTCATGGGTTAAAGGAATGGAGCCAACCCCTCAGGCGCGAGAAGTGATCGCGTTGTTGCTCCAGGCCGACCAGAAGGGACTTTCCGCCGACGACTACGATGGACCTAAGTGGAGCGGCCGGCTGGACAAACTCAAACCTGCGACCCGAAAGCCGAGCGAAGCCGACGCCGTGAGATTCGATCTCGCGCTTACAGTTTGCGCGATGCGGTATATCTCCGACCTCCATATTGGCAAGGTAAATCCCAAGCGTTTAGCCTTTGCCTTGGATGATGAATCCAAGAAATACGATCTGGCTGAATTTCTCAAAGATCACGTTGTCGCCGCGGGCAACGTCGCTGCCGTTTTGGGGCAGGTGGAGCCGTCCTATCCCGGCTACCGGCACACCCTCCAGGCCCTGCAAACCTATGTCGAGCTGGCAAAGAGAGATGATGGGGAGCAACTCCCGGTAGTCAAAAGAGCCGTTGTGTCTGGCGATACGTACCCCGGTGTTCCACGGCTCGCGCGTTTGCTTCGGTTGGTGGGCGACCTTCCGCCAGACGCGAATGTTCCGGTGGATCCGCCTGTCTACGCAGGTGCGCTGGTGGAAGCGGTGAAAAACTTTCAGCGCAGACACGGTAGGGATGCGGATGGGCGAATCGACTCTCTAACTCTCGCCGACTTGAACGTTCCGCTGAGCCGCCGCGTTCGCCAAATGCAATTGACGCTGGAGCGATGGCGGTGGCTGCCGGACTCGTATCAAAAGGCGCCGATCGTGGCCAACATCCCCGAGTTCCGTCTGCGCGCCTATGACAAAGACTTCAAAGTCGCGGTGACGATGAACGTCGTCGTGGGCAAAGCCTACGGCGGCCACAACACTCCGGTGTTCACCGACACGATGCAGTATGTCGTCTTCCGGCCCTATTGGGAGGTGCCGCCTTCCATAACCCATGGTGAGATGATTCCGCATATCGCGCGAGACCCCGGGTACCTGGCGAGCAAGGGATTCGAAGTGGTCGACAGCAAGCAGAACGTGGTTTCGGCCGGAGCAGTCACGCCCGAGGTGCTCGCCCAGATTCGAGCCGGCAAACTTTTCGTTCGCCAAAAGCCGGGCCCAAAGGACGCGTTGGGACTAGTGAAGTTTGTTTTTCCAAACAGTTACAACGTGTATATGCACGATACGCCGTCAACTGAATTCTTCGCGAGGTCGCGAAGGGATTTTAGCCACGGTTGCATCCGGCTGGAAAAACCTGCCGACGTGGCGGCGTGGGTTCTGCGCGACAATCCCGGATGGACGCCCGACCGAATTCGCGCAGCGATGAACGGTAACACGACCCAACAGGTGAATCTCACGCACCCGATTCCCGTCTTGATCCTCTATGGCACGGTTATCGTGCTGGAAGACGGCGTCGTTCACTTCTACGACGATATCTACGGACACGACGCCGCCCTGGACAAGGTTCTGGCGAAGGGCTATCCGTATCCCTGGTGAGACTCGAACTACCAGCGTCGCACGCGCCCCACATCCACGTGAACGAAGTCGGAAGCGCGATAGTAGCCCACTCCTCCGCGTTGCAGCCGCAGCGCGGCATCCCGAACGGCGGCCGTCGAAATCCCTGGCAAGCGAATGTCGATCGCTTCTGCCTGCATGTGTAGGCTGTGGGCGGCCACCCCCGTGTGTGGGCTTCGGGTGCGCAAAAACTCGTTGCTCCAGGGAGTGCGGTATCCGCAGACGACATCAATTTCCCCGCCCGCGTCGTTGAGAGAAGCGGTTAGGTCGTACAGCACGTCGAACAAGCGCGGATCGAAATGGTGTACCTCCCCCGTACGATGGTCGCGGAGATAGTGGTCGAGTTCATCGAGCGCATGCGGCAAATAGGTATCGCCGCGGCGGTAAACGATATCGAGGCGCTCGCCGGTATGGGTGTGATAAAAGTGAAGGCGGTATTCGCGTGCCGATGGGACAACTAGTTCTGAGGTTCGGCCAAACGGTACTACGAGGAGAAGCAAAACCACGCACAGAATGAAATTCCGGAAGTCGATGTTTCCGGACAGCCATTTGTTCATCTCTTGTTCTTACCCTTTCATCTCAACCGACAATCGGCCTTGGACTGACCGGTCTTGCATGATCATGCGACGCGATGAGGCTTCAATAATTGTAAACGAATTCGCGCGGGATAATGTCGAGGTCGTGGTGAGAATGGTGCCGAGGTTGCCGGACAGATCCGGTTGTCTGTGCAGTTAGGTTTTCAGAACGAAAGCCTCAGTGCAAACTGCAACAGGCGTGGGTTGGAAAACGGGGCCGTAGATGTGATCTCGCCGAATGTCGGGGACCCAAGGTTGGTATTTGGTTGCGCGAAGTTCGGAGTGTTGGTCAGGTTAAAAGCTTCCGCCCGGAACTGCAGCCTCATGGATTCCCGAATGGGTAAGTCTTTGGCGACCGAAAGGTCGAGGTGTCTCTGCGGTGGACCGTAAATGCTGTTGCGCCGCACATTGCCCAACAGCCCCGGCGCTTGCACAGCAAACGCGGAAGTGTTGAACCACTCTTTGATGGTATGGACACTGCCTGCGTCGGGATCGCCAACCTGGTTTGGGGCATCGCCACCGCGGAAGCCTAGTATGCCGCTGGCATTGGTGATGGTTCCCGGAGGCCCGCCTCCTTGTTCGCTGAT
>Ga0209040_10000132_pt1 | contig 47430 bp, 39 predicted proteins | sample BogFormECP12_OM3_FD_188240 | JGI IMG/M metagenome (GOLD analysis project Ga0209040, IMG submission 188240) | Bog forest soil microbial communities from Calvert Island, British Columbia, Canada - ECP12_OM3 (SPAdes) (version 2) | ecosystem: Environmental > Aquatic > Freshwater > Wetlands > Bog ... | reverse complement strand
GTCCCCGCAAGGGAAGCTCTGAAAGCAGGTCGAGCAAGGGTCAAACGCGAGCTACTGGCCGAGACGAATGGACCCCACACCACCTCGGAACTCTTATTTGTTTCTGAGTTTCGTTCGCAACTGCCCGAGTCTCCCCATTTGGCCGAAAGGGCCGCCAGGATAGCTACTTCACCGCTCCCTTCAGCACGACCGTGTTGCGCTCATCGCCGGCTATGATGCGATAGAACTTTTTCAAATCGTCCGTCCGGCCGACCGGAACGCTGAGTTCCTTCACCTCAAACGTGCGCTGGTAATTGATCACGTTGCCCTTCACTTCGGTCTTGGAGTGATAACTGGCGAACCCGTAATCGGCGTCCACCGGCGGCGGTACGTCATCGACCACATAGCCGGCCGGAATGGTGATCTCGAAATTATCCGTATCCCGTGCCGGTCCTTCGAACTCGATGGAAAACTTCCGAGGTTCCTTGGTTTCCAGGATGCCTTGTCCCTTGTTTCCCAGAACGCGCGGGCGCACCAGCAACAATCCGCCTGCGTTCTTGGCATAGTTGGCGGCCTGGAATGAATAATCGAAGCCAAACGGCAGGTCCGTCAGGTTTAGGTTGATGAGGCTGGCGTGAGTGATGTTGAACGCCGGCAGTGAATTTGCCAATAGACTCTCGATCGGTTTGATGCGGTCCTTTTCAGTCGTGACGGTGCGCAGGGCCCTGCGCTCGGAAGAGGCCCGCTCTCCCAGCCGCATTTCCGTGACCTGGCCGGTCAACGTGCCATTCTGGTCCAGCGCCAGTTTACCCATCCGCTCGATGCTGTTCATGGCCGGAGGTTGTTGCGGCAAACGGGTGAGTTCTCCGCCGTCGGGCGTTGTCAGCAGCGCGTAGTTGGCCTGCAATTCCCCGCGAATCTGCCCAAACGGGATCACTTCGTCCGTGGGATCGAAGTACAAAATCCTGCCCAGCTTCGGATACTGCACGGTAGCGACCAGTGACGGATCATTCATCCCTTCGGGAAGTTTCACGGCAACGATGTTGTGATTGAACGCGAAGTTGTGCGGCGGGGTTGCGGGCAGAATGGCGCCGCGACGGGTGTTGATCGCGACCTGGTACGAGTCGATGCCAATCTCCTTGAGCATGGATCGCGTCAGCAGCGCCTTATCCTTGCAGTCGCCGTACCGGTGCGAAAAAACTTCCGCCGCCGGATGCGGTTGCCAACCACCGATGCCGATTTCCACGGCCACGTAGCGGATGTTGTGCTGCACAAACTCGGCAATCGCCTGCATCTTCGCCAGTTGCGTCGACTTCCCCGCGGTGAGCGTGGCCACCTGCTGCTTCAGTTCTGGCGACGGATCGATGCGTCCCGCCAGCAGATCATTAATCCACTTACCCAGATCCTGCCATTCCGCAAATCCCGTCGCCGCCTTGCCTCCTGCAGGATATAACGTCACTACCATTTGGCCCGCAACCCCGACGAAGGGCGGCATCTCGGGCTCATGACGAATCGGACTCACATCGGTTACAGCCCACTCCCAGCGGTTGTTCCCGGCTTCCGTCGCCTTCACTTCGGCATGGTTCATCCACGACGCCTTGAACTCCCAGCCGCCCGGCAGTTGCAGCGAGTAATGACTCTCCCGCACCGGGTCACCTTCCTGGAATTCCCACCAGTCCTGCATGAAGAATGGCCGCTCTTCGACTTCATACTCGTAGCCGACAATATTCCCCGGATCCGCGGCTGGAATTCGCAGCACCTTGTACTTCACGTCCGAGATCAGTTCTGCGCCGTCCATGTCGGGCGAAACCTCGACGGCATCCTTGTCTTTGACCTCGTAGTCTTTTCCCTGCGCAGGAATGCACCATCCGTGGAGGCTTTTGATCTTCCGCTGGGGATTGAAATGAACGTATATAACGCCGCGGCTGCGCCCGTCGGGACGCAGAATCTTGTAGACCTCGCGCACCGTGGTCTTGATCTTGTCCGCCGAAACCACTGTGACCTCAGTCTGTGAATACAGCAAGACCGCGTCCGTTTTGTCATCGTAAGCCGGAAGCGGCACATTCACCTGGGCGTGCATCCACTGCGGAGCATCGCCCGCAACGCAAGGCACGCCTCCGAGCAAACCAAGACCGGCCAATGCGAGAACACCCAGCCGGCTAATTAGCCGCCGCAGACAGGGCAGGTTGCAGGAGAATCTGTTGTTCGTCACCGGTTCTTATCACCTCGTAAAATTTCCGCAGGGCGGGGTAGTACTTGGCCTCCAGTAGGAGGAGGTCGACATTGAATTTTCTGACAATCCGCACTGTGCCGCTGCCGTTCTCCACCTTCAAATCGTAGAACAGGACCTTGGAGTCTTGCGTCTTCTGCGGCGGTACGCTGTCGATCTTCCATCCTTCCGGAAGTTCCACCGTCACGTCGTCGACTTTCTCGTAGGGATACTCAAAGTAGATCGGGAACACGCGGTTGGCATGTTCGAACGTGTGTTTCTCGTGTACGGTGAACAATCCCACCGGCAGCAGGGCGCGTCTCCCCGCGCTCGACACCCACCCGGGAATTTTGAGATCAAATTCCACGATCAATGGCGTTTCCGTGCCGCTCCAGTCCGGCTTGTTCGTCAGTTCCACGTCCGCTGCGGACGGGATCTGCTCCTTGATCGATTCCTCGAGATATTTCTTGCGCGCGGTGTCGTCTTCATGTCGTTCCTGCAGTCGGCGGTACATCGCTTCCAGCCCGGTGTAAGTGACGGTTAGCTTCCCTTCCAGGTCGCCGGTGTCCGCCAGCTTCACCTTGGCTTCGCGGTGAATCTGCGAGTCGGAAGCCTGGGGCAGCGCAGTCGTGATCCAGCTTCCACCGTCCCCGTCCAGCCGCAACCCTTGCACGCCGGTCTCTGACCAGGTAAGCAGCCCAAAGGGAGCGAATGCCCCACCGGGATCAAAATACATGTCCTTTCCGTTCACTTTGACCAGAACGACATTGGTGTCGAGTTTTGTGCTCTGCATCATCTTTGGATTGAAAAAATACTGCTTGCGATCCGACACCCAACACCCGTAAGCCTCAAACCCCGCAGCCCGCACCAGCCCCAGAAAGAGCCATGTCAGCTGCACGCTATCTCCGTAGCCTCGCTTCCAGAGCTCTTCAACGTTGTTGATTTCCTTTTCTTTATCCCGCTTTTCCTCCTGTTCGGTCTTGTGGATCTCGTAGGAAGTGTTGCGCATTTGCTGCACCCGGGCATAGATCTTCCGCAGTTTCACTTCCGGCGCGTCGCCAGGGGCGACGATTCGCGACACCGCTTCTTCCATAGCCTTGCGTTTCCCGACGAAACTCTCCAGGGCTCCGTTCCGCTTCTTTCCAACGTAGCGCCAGTACTTATCCGGATCCGACTCCGGGGGTTCCCGGTCGTAGATGAAGTCCACGCGCGCCTTCATCTCATTCTCCGGCGGCATATAGTCCTCAGGGGTGAACGCAGGAATGTTTTGCGCTTCCATCGTCACAACGCCATTCGGCAATTGCTTGGGATTGGCCCCCGGCGGCAACTGCTGCCAGGTCCACCGCAGGTGGAAATCGTCGTAGCCGCTTCTGTAAGGCTTGAGCGTAAATTTCGCGGCTCGTGTGAACATCTCCTGGTTGAGAATCCAGTTCGACGCAAAGAGGGTGTATTCCTTGAGGTCGATCGTGTAGTAGTACTCGATGATGCTGCCGACTTCGACCCCGGGCAGCGCGAAAGTCTTCACCAGATACGCCGCGCTCCGGCTCTTGGCGATCGTCTTGTCGAAGGCATTCCCGTCGAACTCAACGGTCGATCCGTCCCGTTTGATAGTCCGGGCGCGGAGGCCGACGATGTTCTCGTACCCTTTGGCGAAAGGGATCTCCACGTTGGCATACTTGCGGCCTTCCTCGGTCAGGATCTTGACGCGCAGATAGTTGTCTTCATGCGGAGTGTAGCGGTTGTCGTCCCGGTCGACCTGACGGAACAGAATGACCGCGGGCGCTCCGGGAGCCTGTGGTTCGCTCGTCATCTTCAGCTCTTCGGGATTGACGGGCTGAAAGCCACTGCCGGCCCATGCCGATACCGGGAGCAAAAGACCGATAGTCACGACAGAAATAAGAACGAGTTTCACTGCGGATAGACGAATGGCATACCTCGTAGACATAATGCATCCCCGCACCGATGGAAGCGGCGCACGCCGACCGAATTCTCGGGACTTGGGAGGAAGGAAGAACTCAGGATTGGTTTGCGAGCCCGAGCTAGCCGCACCAATCTTACCGTGGACGATACCGCCGCCCCCGTTCACTGTCAAGGGAATCCGAGACTGCATTCGCTCGGACTTTCGTACTCAAGACTTCATCTGGGTTAATTCCCCGGCCCGCCCACGGCATAAATCCGCGGAATCCTTTGCTCCAGCGGCGGCAGCGCTGGGAACGCCACATGCGGCTCGGTCTGATACCAATACGCCACTGAAAAATAATTGTCCGACCGGTGATTGGCGTGCCCATGCTCAATCGTCGCCCGCAGCGATTTCGTGAACGTGATTGGCGAATCCAGATGGAAGCGGTACAGCGACCATCGCCCGCCCGCCACTTCCTGCCCCACTACCGGCGCGCCATAGAGCCCGTACGAAAACGGATGGCCGCCGAAATCCCACGCGCCCAGAAAATAATCTTCCGACCCGGTGCCGTTGATCGAGGGCAGCGCCTCTCCGTCGACAAAAAACATGTCATCGCCCTCGCCCCACCACCCATCCTGATTCTCCAGCACCGACATCGTCACGCCCACGAAATGCCCGCGCCCGGTGGCTTCCATCCAAACGTAATTGCCCTCTCCATTCAGATTCTTCTTGTCGTTGATGATCGCGTCGCCGTTGGAGCGCCAGTCGTTGGTCCAGCCATGGGCCGGCGCGGCCTGCCGGTACTGCGCGTGAAAATAAAGCAGGTCCCCCGCCAGCGGCTTGCTGTAAGCGCGATAGTCGATATTGAAATAAAACGCGTCGACCTTGTGCGCGCCCTCGTTCGTCACCGTGATGCGTGCATGCTTCTGAAATGGCATCGGGAAAAAGCAATTCAGCGCCTTGTCCGCGCCCACCGACAACGGCAGAGACTCGTACAAGTGATAGTCTCCCAACCCCAGCCCAAAGAAGTCGCCAATCGGCGCCTCCACGCTCGGCGTGGCCTCGCCGTCCCAGTACATGCGCAGGACCAAAGCCTTCAAATGGTTGGGATCCTCGGCGGCAATCGTCACCCACACATGGCTGATCATCCCCGGCCCAGCCTCATCGAGCAGCGTGAGAGTCTCCCCCGCCGCGATGGCCCGAGCGTCGGCATTCCCCCCCGTGCGGTCGTAGCTCGAAGCCCGATGCTGCACATAATCCTTAGCCTGCGGCAGAGTCGACATCCACGTGGCCGGATCCTGCGCCAACAGCGGGAGCGTCAACAAACAGAAGGTAATTAGAGCGATTAGCTTCTTCATCGAGGCCTCTCAGGTTTTGTGGAAGGGCACGACTTTAGCCGTGCCGTTAATCCGCTAAGAAGAAGCAGGGCTTTAGCCCCTGCGGGCCTGGTCCACGCCGTTCGTGAACCGCAGTTACAGCGGAATATTCCCATGCTTCTTCGGCGGGTTCTTATCCCGCTTGGTCTCCAGCATGGCCAGCGCCTGGATCAGCTTCTTCCGCGTCTCTCGCGGCTGAATGACCGCATCCACAAACCCGCGGTCGGCGACCACGTAGGGATTGGCGAAGCGGTCGCGGAATTCCTCAATTTTCTCCCGGCGCACCTGCTCGCGATTCGCGGCCGCGTCCAGTTCGCGCTTGTAGACGATGTCGACTGCGCCCTCGGGCCCCATCACGGCAATCTCGGCCGTTGGCCACGCATAGTTCACGTCGGTGCGAATGTGCTTCGACGCCATCACGCAATAAGCGCCGCCATAGGCCTTGCGCGTGATCACGGTGACCTTCGGCACCGTCGCTTCGGCGAAGGCATACAGCAGCTTGGCGCCATGCTTGATGATTCCGCCGTACTCCTGCGCGGTGCCCGGCAAAAATCCCGGCACATCCTCAAACGTCACCAGCGGAATGTTGAAGCAGTCGCAGAAGCGCACGAAACGCGCGCCCTTTACCGACGCATTAATATCGAGCGTCCCGGCCAGCACCGACGGCTGGTTCGCCACAATCCCCACCGGCCACCCGTCGAGCCGGGCGAATCCCACGACGATGTTCTTCGCGTAATGCTCGTGGACTTCAAAAAAGTAAGCATCATCCACCACCGCGTGGATCACATCTTTAATGTCGTACGGCTGGTTCGACTGCGCCGGAACCATACTGTCGAGCAACGTGTCGGCCCGGTCGGCTGGATCGGTGCACACTTTTCGCGGAGGCTCATCCAGATTATTTGACGGCAAAAAACTCAACAGCTCGCGCACCATCGACAGGCATTCTGCGTCGTCGTGCGCCAGGAAGTGCGCCACGCCGGAAGTCTCGTTGTGCGTCATGGCGCCGCCGAGCTGTTCTTTCGTGACCTCTTCCATAGTTACGGTCTTGATTACGTCCGGCCCCGTGATGAACATGTAAGAAGTCTTATCCACCATCAGCACGAAGTCGGTGATGGCGGGCGAGTAAACCGCCCCTCCCGCGCACGGCCCCATGATCGCCGAAATCTGTGGCACCACTCCGCTGTACAACGTGTTGCGCAGAAAAATGTCGGCATACCCAGCCAGCGACATCACGCCTTCCTGAATCCGCGCTCCCCCGGAATCGTTCAGTCCGATCACCGGCGCGCCCATCTTCGCCGCCAGGTCCATAATCTTTACGATCTTCGCGGCGTTGGTCTGCGAGAGCGATCCGCCAAACACCGTGAAGTCCTGCGCAAACACATACACCAGCCGGCCCTCGATTCGCCCGTAGCCAGTGATGAATCCGTCGCCGTAAATCTTCTGCTCGGCCATGCCGAAGTCGTTGCAGCGGTGCGTGACCAGCTTGTCGGTCTCTTCGAATGTGCCCTCGTCGAGCAGAAACTCGACCCGCTCCCGGGCCGACATCTTGCCCTCTTTGTGCTGGCGTTCGCGGCGTTTGGCGCCCCCGCCATCTTCGGCGAGCTGGTTCCGTTTGTTGAGTTCGGCAACTTTCTGTTCGAGATTCATGGCGGAAGGATTATATCGTCCAGGGTGGGGATTTTGACTCTCCCGTGCAGCCGCGCGGATCCGGGTGCCCCATTTCTCGCGCGTTCTTTGCGCGAGAAGTGGGGTCTTTGAATTCTGCCCCATACTCCCCACCGCCAGCGCCTAACCCTGATTGCGTTACACTTCCCTTGTGTCCTCGCTTTCCGATCAGATGGGATTCAGCTTCCGCCCGCCGGAGCGCCGCGTGTGGAAAGTTCGCGATCTCGTCGCCTCCGTCCGTTCCCACATCGAACGCGAATATTCCGATGCCTGGGTGGAAGGCGAGATCTCCAACTTCCGTGCCCCTGATTCCGGTCATCTTTATTTCACGCTCAAAGATGGCAATGCTCAGATTCGCGTCGTGATGTTCCGTTCGTCGGCGCGCCTGCTGCGCTTCCGCCCAGCCGATGGCTTGCAGGTGGTCGTCCGCGGCCGCGTGACGGTGTATGAAGATCGCGGCGAACTGCAGATTTCCGCCGAGTACATCGAGCCCAAGGGCGCCGGCTCGCTGCAATTAGCCTTCGAGCAACTCAAAGCCAAACTTGACGCTGAGGGCCTGTTCGCGGCCGAACGCAAGCGGCCGATCCCGTCCCTGCCGTCGCGGATTGGCTTGGTGACGTCGGCGCAGGCGGCGGCTCTCCGCGACATCCTGAACGTCCTCCAGCGCCGCCATCATTCCGTGAATGTGCTGATTTATCCTGCCCAGGTGCAGGGCGATGCGGCTTCGCTCGAGGTCGCCGCCGGAGTCCGCCACTTCAACCAGCATGACAATGTCGATGTGATCATCGTCGCGCGCGGCGGCGGCTCGGCCGAGGACCTGGCCGCATTCAACGACGAAGCCCTGGCCCGGATGGTGGCCGCCTCCGAAATTCCCGTGGTCTCTGCGGTCGGTCACGAAACCGATTTCACGATTGTCGATTTCGTCGCCGACCTGCGCGCTCCCACGCCTTCGGCCGCAGCCGAGTTGGTCATCCGCTCGCGCCAGGAAGTGGAGGATCACACCGCCGCGTTGCACGAGCGCCTGAGCCGCGGCATGCGTTACCGCCTGCTGATGGGCCGCCAGGCACTGACGGAACTCGCGCAACACGGCGCGTTCGCCCGCATGATGGAACTGATCCACCAGCGCCAGCAAAAACTCGACGATCTCACCCACCGCCTCGAACTCGCCGAGCGCCTCTTGCTGGAGCAGATGCTCCGCCGCTGGGAAAAAATCTCGGCAGCCGTTCGCCATTACGACTTACGCCTGGTGCTTTCCGGCGTGCGTAAGGAACTGGAGAGCGGAACCGCCGCGCTGGCCGCCGTAATGCGCAACGTCTTGCTCCAGCACCGCGTGCGCAGCGAGCGCTTGCAGACTGCTCTGGAGTCGCTGTCTCCACTGGCCATTCTCGAGCGCGGCTACGCCCTGGTGTTCGATTCCGAAGGCAATCTGCTAAAAGACGTCGGCGGCGTCAAGGTCGGCGACCAGATTTCCGCCCGTCTGGCCCACGGCGAAATTCGTGCGTCCGTGACCAAAAAGTAAGAAGCAGGCTTCCCTTTAACACACTGCCTTCCGCTTTTTGTAAAAGTTCGTAAGACTTCCAAGGCCAGAAACCCGCTGCATTACAATGGGTTTTCAATCATCAGGGCTTGTGAAGGGGCACGGTTTGTGGAAGGGCACGGCTTTAGCTGTGCCGTAAGCCGTACATAAAAGATGTGGGCTTTAGCCCCTGAGGATTCTTGTCGAACTAGAAGTGGACGAGGAGCACGACTCGATTGATGCCAGTCATCACATCATGGACGCAGGGCGCGTGGATCGCGCTCGACATTCTCCTCGTGGCGCTGATCATCTATCAGGTGCTGGTGATGATCCGCGGCACCCGCGCCGCTCCCATGCTGGTGGGGCTGGTAGTCGTCACCATTATTTTTTATTTCGCGCGCGTCGGTGAACTCACGACGCTGAACTGGGTGGTCAGCCGAGTGCTGCCCTACCTGGTGTTTGCGCTCATCGTCGTCTTTCAGTCGGAGATCCGCCACGTGCTCGCGGACCTGGGCCGGCGTCTGACTTTTTTGGGAGGATCCTCCGGTGAGAGCGATTCCTATGATGACATCGTGCTGGCCGCGAATCTCTTTTCCCAGCACCAGACCGGCGCATTGATCGTGATTGAACGCGAAATCGGATTGCGCACCCACATCGAAAGCGGCGTGCCGCTTGACGCCCGGCTCTCCTACGATCTGCTGGCTACAATTTTCCGTCCCAGCGCTCCGCTGCACGACGGCGCCGTGATCGTTCAAAAAGACCGCATCGCCGCAGCCGCGTGTTTCCTGCCGCTTTCCATGAATCCGCTGCTCTCCACCCAACTCGGCACACGGCACCGCGCCGGCATCGGCATCACCGAAGAAACCGACGCCATCGCCGTCATTTGCTCCGAAGAGACCGGTGCGATCAGCCTCGCCATCGGCGGCCAAATCGAGCGCGACTTGACGGTCGAGCAGCTCCGCGAGCGCCTGGGCAGCGAACTGCGCCGCTATATGGCTCCCGTAACTCTGCCCACCCCGATCGCGCACGACGACGACGGATCTGACGACGATGGATCTGACGAAGATGGATCAGAAGTGCTGCTCGATTCTCCCCCGCGCGATCCCGCTTCGCTGCGGAAGTCGGAATCCGCCGCAGAATCGGAGCCGCAGCCATGATCGGATTCTTCCAGCGCCATGTCCTGCATAACTTCTGGCTGAAAGTATTGTCCGTGTTGATGGCTACGGCTCTGTGGTTTCTGATTTCCCCCGACCAGCAGCCGGCGGAGGTGGCGATTCGCGCTCCCATCGTTTTTCAGCATGTTCCGCCGCAACTTGAGATCAGTTCCGAGTCGATTCCTGAGGCGCAGATCCGCGTGCGCGGCCCAGAGCAGGTCATTCGGCACTTGCAGGCGAACGATATCCACGCCGAGATCGACTTGGCCGACGTCAAACCGGGCGAACGCACCTACGATCTGACCTCGCAACGAGTGCGCCACCCCAGCGACGTAACCGTCGTGCAGGTCGTGCCCAGCCAGTTGCACCTGGCCTTTGATTCGCGGCTGACTCGCGACGTTGAGATTCACCCCCGCGTGGTGGGCGATTTTGCTGACGACGAATACAAAGCCGAGGCCGATCCGGCCCACGTAACCATCACCGGCCCCCGGAATCACGTGGAGAAAATCGAATCAGCGACCACAGATCCCATCGATGCGAAGGGAACCCGCGGCAGGGCTGTCTTCACCACTAACGTGTACGTCGCCGACCCTCTGGTGCAAGTCGTGCAGACGACTTCGATTCGTGTCACGGTCATCGTGCAGAAACTCGGCAGCGCCTCTCCGCATTGAGCGCGCAGTCGCCATGGCTGTGACTGCGCGGATTTGGAAGAATTGTTTTGGGAAGGGCACGGCTTTCAGCCGTGCCGCTAGCCGTCCATAAGCCTGCGGGCTTTAGCCCCTGAGGGTCGCTTCTTCTCGGCTCCGTGCGGCATCCTGATTCCTTCGAACCAGGCGCTTTTGCCCGTCCTCATTTATCATCTCTAGTTCTCATCTTCTTCGATTCTTCTTATGAGCCAGCAACGGCAATTGTTCGGGACCGACGGAATTCGCGGTGTTGCGGGAGAATTTCCGCTCACCAAACAAAGCACCTATCTCATTGGCCGCGCTCTGGGCCATGACCTGATGCGCACTGCGCCCCGCCCTCAGGCCGTGATTGGCCAGGACACCCGCCAATCCAGCGGATGGATTGCCGACCGCGTGGCCGAAGGTCTCGCGGCCGTGGGCGTCGATGTCCACAGTGCCGGCGTGATTACCACTCCCGGTGTGGCCTACCTCGCGCGTTCGCGCTCGCTCGCGGCCGGGGTGGTGATTTCCGCGTCGCACAATCCCTGGACCGATAACGGGATCAAGGTTTTCTCCGGGGATGGTTTCAAACTCACCGACGCCCGCGAACTGGCCATCGAAAAAGAAATTTTCATTCTCCTGCAGAATGTTTCTGCCGCCGACGACACTGCCCTCAAGATTCCGAAGCCATCTCTGCCCGGCGAAGCCGAGCTGCGTCATGCCTACGTAAAATCTTTGGCCGATGGCGTGTCGTCCGATTTAAGCAAGCTGCGTGTGCTGGTCGATTGTGCCAACGGCGCGGCCACGGCCGAGGCGCCCGAGCTGTTTCGCAGCCTCGGCGTTCAGGCAACCTTCATCCACATTTCGCCCGATGGAAAGAATATCAACGAAGGTTGTGGCGCATTGCACCCGGAAACATTGGGCAAGGTGATGGCGAATTCCGCGGGCAAGTTCGATCTGGGCGTGACCTTTGACGGCGACGCCGACCGCGCCCTGTTCTGCGACGCTGCCGGCCGCGTGGTCAACGGCGACAGTGTGCTTCTCGCAGCGGCCCGCGACCTGCACGCGCAAGGAAAGTTGAAGGCCGACACGGTCGTCTCCACGACCATGTCGAACATGGGCCTCGAGATTGCGCTGAAGAAGTCGGGCATCCGCATGCTGCGCGCCAACGTCGGCGATAAATATGTGCTCGAAGAAATGCTCAAAACCGGCGCCACTCTCGGCGGCGAGCAGTCCGGCCACATTATTTTCCGCGACGGAGACGCGACCACTGGCGACGGCCTGCTCACCGCCCTGCGCCTGATGGATATCATCGTGCGTGCCGGCAAGCCGCTGGCGGACTTAGTCGGCGACCTGAAAGTCTTTCCCCAGAAAATTCAGAACGTGCGGGTTCGCGAGAAGGTCCCCTTTACCCAGATCCCCGCAGTGCAGGCGGCAATCGACAACGCCGAGCGCGACCTCGACGGCAACGGCCGCGTCGTCGTCCGCTACTCCGGCACCGAAGCGCTCGCGCGAGTCATGGTCGAAGCCGAATCCGAAGAAAAGATGCGCGCCCTCACCGCCGGAATTGCCGAGCAGATTCAAAAAGCGCTGGGAGTGTAGCGGCAGGCACGAATCGGGAAGGGCACGGCTTCAGCCGTGCCATCTCCGGACTTCATCAGGTGCGGCTTTAGCCGCTGGGGACCGCGGGTTTACTAAGACTGCTTCTTCCGCTTCCGCTCTTTGCTCTTCGCCCGCACCGGCTCTTCCTCCAGCACCGCAAACTGAATCTTCTTCTCCACCGGATCAATCCGGTCCACTAGCACCCGAATCTTCTGTCCCAAACTGTAAATCTTCCGCGACCGCTGCCCAATAATCTCCCGCGTGTTCTCGTGATACGTATACCGGTCGTCACTCAATGTGTTCAGCGGCACCAGGCCCTCGACGAACAAATCCGTGAGCTCGACAAAGAATCCAAACTTGGTGACGCTGGTGATGAGCCCATCAAAATCCTCTCCCACGCGGTCCTGCATGAACTTTACTTTCTTCCCCTCCATCAGTTCCCGCTCGGCATCGGCGGCCCGCCGCTCGGCCCGGCTCGACTCCTCCGCGATCTCATGCAACTCCTCCAGCGAGATCGGCCCGCGCAACGGCTCAAGCGCCTCGCGATGAGCCGCATGATCCCTCCGCTTCGACCAAGGCGACGGCGTGTCATCCGTAGCGCCGGCTGGGTGCCCCATTTCTCGCGTTTTTTGCGAGAAGTGGGGATTTTGATTTCGATTCTCTCGCAGCACGTCCTTTAAAATCCGGTGCACAATCAAATCTGGATACCTTCGGATCGGCGACGTGAAATGCGTATAGCTGGTCGCCGCCAGCGCGAAGTGCCCCAGATTCTCCTCCGAATACCGCGCCTGCTTCAGCGAGCGCAGCATCAGATAACTCAGAATCCGCTCCTCCGGTTTCCCCGCGATCTTATCGGTCAGCTTCTGATACATGCGCGGCGTGATGTGCACATCCTTCGGCACTTCGATCTCGCGCGCCCGCTTGCCCGTGCCATACGCCGCGCGCCGGTCGGTCTTGGTCTGTACGCGATGAATCGGAAGCGGCCCCACCCCCAGGGAATATCCAAATGTAGTCGCAATCACTTCAAAGTCGTACACGCGTTTGGCGTCGGGCTTCTCGTGGATGCGATACAGCGACGCCACGCGCCTCGACTCCAGATCGTGCGCCACGCACTCGTTGGCCGAGAGCATGAACTCCTCGATCAGCCGGTGCGCGATGTTGCGTTCCGACCGCGCAATGCTCTTCATCATCCCCAATTCGTCGAACTCGATTACCGGCTCCGGCAGATCGAAGTCAATCGACCCCCGCCGCTCTCGTTTGCGATTCAGAATCAGCGCCAGCTCGCGCATCAGCTCAAACGTCGCCACCAGCGGCGCATAGCGCTCGCGCGCCGCGGCATCGCCTTCCAGAACGTCATTGACCGCGGTATAGGTCATGCGCTCCACCGACCGAATCACGCCTTCACTCAACTGGTAGCTGACAAGCTCGCCGCGATGGTCCATCTCCATCACGCACGACAGCACCAGCCGTTCCACTTGCGGCCGCAAACTGCAAATGTCGGTTGAAAGCTCCAGCGGCAGCATGGGCACCGCGCGGTCCGGAAAATAGACGCTGGTGCCGCGCAGCCGCGCTTCCTGATCCAGTGCTGAGCCCGCGGTCACATACTGCGCCACGTCGGCAATGTGCACCTGCAATTCAAAATTGCCGTTCGGCAGCATGTGTACGTACACCGCGTCATCAAAGTCGCGCGCCGTCTCTCCGTCGATGGTGACAATCGGCAGCCCGCGAAAATCGCGCCGCCGCTCCAATTCGCGGGCAGAAATAACGGATGACGCATCCTGCGCTTCTTCCAGCGCCGTCGCCGGAAAATGATGCGGCAGATGAAACTTGCGAATCGTGATTTCGACATCGACGCCGAAATCATCCTCGCGCCCCAGAATCTCGACCACGCGCCCTCGCGGATTCTGCGTCGGCGACGGCCAGTCGGTGATCTCAACATCCACCACCAGCCCTTCCAAGTCGTCCCATTCCACCGGCCGCGCCACCTCATCGCCCAGCACGCGATCCACTGATTTGTTTCTCTGTCTTCTCTGTGCCCTCTGTGGTTGAGTTTCTGTCTTTTCTTCCACCAGAGACGCTGCGGGAGTTTCCGGCATTTCCTCTCCCGCCGGAATCACAATCTCCTGCGTAATCTTGCTGTCGATCGGCCGAACATATCCCCCGCGGCTCCCGTAGTGAAAAATTCCGACCACCGTCGGGTGCGCCCGCATCACCGGCCGTACAATTCGGCCCTCCGCCCGCCCATCGGGACGCACGTTGCTGATGTCGACCAGCACCAGGTCCCCGTGCATGGCATTGCCAATCAGATTCGGAGCGATGAAAATATCGCCCGTGAGCTTCGCCTTGAGCGCCGGGCTCAGCGGCTTCGCGTCAGGAATGACAAACCCGAATCCATCGCGGTGCATGTTCAGCCGTCCCGCAATCAGGTTCTTATCGGCAGCAGCCTGCGGCAGGGAGTACCGGTCAGACTCAGTTTGAATAAGCGTCCCACGCGCCACCATCTTCTTCAGCAGTGAGTCAAGCTCGCGCCGCTCATCCCCGCGGACCCCAAGTTCGCGCACGAGCTGCTTGAACCCCGCCGCCCGCTTGGGTTGCCGCGCAATGTGTTTCAGGATTGTCGAATCAGAAAGCATGAGAACCTGTTGGGTATCAGCTCTCAGCATACCCTACGCTCGGCAACGATTCAGATTTTGCCTTGTCATCCTTCGGCGAGTCTCCGAAGGTTGCGCCGGTCCTTCGCTTCGCTCCGGATGCCAGGAAGCTTTTACTCCGCGGCCGAAGTGTGGTCGTGCACAATCTTCCACCCGTCCGGAAACCTGCGAAACACCAGAGTGAAAATTCCATGCGGAGTCTTGCCGTCGGACATGGTCAAGTGAAACGCTCCCCGCACAAAGGCGGCGTCCGGCCCGAGCATCTCGATGCGCAGATCGGAGAAGTCCAGCTTCCCCATCTCGTGCCCCGAACCGGAATACGTCGCGCGATAGTGATCGAGGGCTTCCTGCCATCCGTGGTTCTCTTTGCCACCCGAAAAAAACGTGAGTTGCGGAGAATTCCAATACCCGGCCATGAACGCGTCCAGATCGTGCCGGTTCCAGGCCTCTTGCTGCGTTTGCAGGACTTGCTCGACGGCGGCCCGGCCAATTTCCTTGATAGCTTTCTTGCCATCTTCGGCAGTCACGACTTGTGCCGGCGATTGTGCCGCGGCAGAACCCGCGATTACTAACACGATCGCCAAATGGAGAGTGCGTTTGCTCATGGCTCCTCCCGAACTGAGCTCCTAGTGAGCTTCTTCCGTGGCTGGCGCGGCGTCTGGCGTATCCACTTTTTGCGCGGCATGCGGAACCAGAGGCGGCGGCTGAAACTCGCCCGCATCTTTCCCCGCCATCGCGACCGTCATAAAGTTCATCCAAATGGGCAAGGCCGCGTGCGCTCCGGTTTCCTTCGCTCCCAGGGATTTTTTCTCGTCGTAGCCAACCCACACTCCGCACGTCATGGTGGGAGAGAATCCCACGAACCACGCGTCAGTGAAATCGTTGGTCGTTCCGGTCTTGCCCGCCACTGGAAAAGGCAGCCGTGCCGCCGCGACCCCTGTACCGTGCAGCACGACCTCGCGCAACATCGAAGTCATAATGCGGGCCGTGCGCTCGCTGATCACATCCTTCACATCGGGAAAATCCTCTTCGAGTACGCGCCCTTCATAATCAGTCACGCGGGTGATGTAGCGCGGAGTCACGCGCACGCCGTCGTTGGGGAACACGCTGTACGCCGACGTTTGTTCAATCAGCGAAATCTCCGCCGACCCCAGAGCCACCGGCAAATACGGCGGCAGTTTCGCCGTGATGCCAAAGCGTCCGGCATAGTCGATCACTGTCTTGATGCCAACTTTGTTCGCCAGCTTCAGCGCCGGAATATTGCGCGACTGCGCCAGCGCCCGCCGCAGCGTGATGATGCCTTCAAATTTCTCGTCGTAGTTGTGCGGTGAGTAAGTCCCGGAGGCGGTGTCAAAGCTGATGGGCTCGTCGAGAATGGTGTCATCGGGACTGGCGCCCTGGTCGATGACCGTCGTGTAGACATAGGGTTTGAACGACGACCCGACCTGTCGCATGGCCTGGGTGACGCGGTCAAATTTCGAATCGTTGAAATCGCGCCCGCCCACCATGGCCTTGATTCCGCCCGTGGCATTGTCGATGGCCAGCAGCGAGCCCTGCGCCCCGGAATCCTGCTCCAGGCTGACGTGCGCCGCACCGTTCGCGCCCAGCGTAAGAATCCTGACGTAGCAGATGTCCCCGGCTTTGAGAATGTCAGCCAGCTTCTGCTGCGTCCAGGCCGCGTCGGCTTGGCCGAGAGCGGCGGTGTATTTTCCAAACTTCAGCGTGGCGATTCCCGTACCCGATGCGGTGACCAGCGCGTGGACATATCCATTCACTTCCGGCTCGTCGTCCCAGTCGGGATGAGAATACTTGTCGAGAACCGTTCCCTCGGCCACCACGTTTTCGAGATGCCCTTTCCACCCATGCCGCCGTTCGTAGGCTGCCACACCGTCGAGCACCGCCTGATTCGCGGCCTTCTGCAATTCCACGTCGAGCGTGGTGTAAACCTTCAAGCCACCCTCGTGCACCTGGTCGGCTCCGTACTTGTTCTCCAGATAGCGGCGAATCTCCTCCACGAAATAAGGAGCCAGCGAATTCGGGTCGTGCGCCAGACGCAGCACCAGGGGCGCCGATCGTGCGTCGGCCGCTTGCGCCGCCGTGATCTTGCCATCTTCCAGCATGGCGTTGATCACCAGATTTCGCCGCTTCTGCGCCCGGTCGGGATGGCTGATCGGCGAATACACGGTCGGCCCCTTCGGCAAACCGGCCAGCAGCGTCGCTTCGTCCAGAGTCAACTGCTTCGCCGGCTTGCTGAAATAAAACTCCGACGCAGCTTCAAAACCGTACACTCCATGCCCCAGAGAAATCTGGTTGGCATAGAGCGTGAAGATCTGCGGCTTGGTGAAACGCCGCTCGATCTGGACGGCCAGCATCGCCTCCTGCACCTTGCGCTGCCAGCGCCGGTCGGGCGACAGAAAAAGATTACGCGCCAGTTGCATGGTCAGCGTCGAGGCCCCCTGCACCTTGCCGCCCGATTCAATGTCGCGATACGCCGCTCCCGCGATGCGAAAGAAATTGATGCCGGAATGCTTGTAGAAATCCTTGTCTTCGATCGACACCAGCGCGTCGCGCAGCACCGGAGGAAAATCGTCGTAACCCGCGACCACGCGCCGTTGCAGCGCGAACGATCCAATCACCCGCTCGTGATCGTCATAGAGTTCGGTGATGGAACTGGGCCGGTAAGCTTCGAGGGCTTCGACCTGCGGCAGGTCGGTCGCATACACCAGCAGCAGACCGGTCGTAGCTCCCACGAGCACTGCGACCAGCACGAGCAACCCGAACAAGACGCGGCCGACCAGTCGGCGTCCGCCGATTTCGACCTCGGGAAGATTTTCGTAGAGAGACTTCATCAGACTCGAGCGCAGGAGCCGAGGTCAGGATAGCAGGGCGTGGGGGCGATTCGCACGGCCATCTACATTGTGCAGGTCCGCACAGGGAAGAAATAGCGCGCCCGTAAGGCGCGCGATCAGGAAAATAGCCGTGTCATCCTGAGCGAAGCGAAGGACCTATGGAGTCGTTGGCAGCATCGGTGCTGCCGGCAGATTGCATAGGTCCTTCGCTTCGCTCAGGATGACATGGTTCTTAGCTGGCTCGGCTCTTCAGCACTTCCACGGCCTTTTTCAACTGATCATCGACCGTGTTCTTGGGCTTGGCTTCCTGATCCGGCGTCGCCGCGCCGTCTTCATCGTCGGGTCCGACGGAATCGTCGGCGGCATCCGCCACCAGCACGTTGGGCGTGATCGCCGCATCTTGAATGGCCTTGCCGCTGGGCGAGTAGTACTTCGCGTAGGAGAGGATCAAGGCGCCGCCATCGGGCAGGTCAAAGGTCTTCTGCACCGAACCGTCGCCGAAAGTTTTGTCGCCGACAACGTCGCCGCGCGCGTTCTCCAGAATCGCGGCCGCTACAATCTCAGCTGCTCCCGACGTTCCCCGATTCACCAGCACCGCGACTGGAAGAGCCGTGACTGCCTTCGAAGGATCGGCGTTGAACGCTTCGCGCGGAAACTTCTGGCCCTGCAAGTACGTAATCGTCCCGTGATTCAGGAACAGATTCGCCGCCGCAATGCCTTCGGTCTCGTCGCCTTCGGCGCAGTTGCGCACATCGAGCAAAATCTTTTTCGCTCCCGCCTTCTCCAGCGCCTTCACCTTCAACGCAATTTCCTGCGCCTTGCCCTTGGTCAGGGTCTCGACCTTCACGTAGCCGATGCCGTCGTCCATCATCTTGTCGGTCACCGGGGGAACGCTCACCACATCGCGCGTAATCGAAATCTTCTGCGGTTCTGCCTTCCGCGCCCGCACCACCGCAACATTCAGCGTGGTTCCCGGAGCGCCGGCCAGCAGGTTGCGAATCTCCGGCAGCGACATTTCCCGTGTGCTCTGCCCCTCAATCGATTCGAAGATGTCGGTCTGCTCAATCCCAGCCTTTTCCGCGGGAGATCCCGGCAACACCGCGACCACCGCCGCATAGCCAAAACGCTTCGACACCACCGCGCCAATGCCGCCCTTGGATTCTGTCTTGCGTTGTTTGAACGCCTTGTAGGCGTCGGCCGACATGTAGGCGGAGTTGGAATCGAGCGACTCCAGCAGCCCGTGCAGCGCGCCGTCCGTCACCTTCGGGATGTTCGGCTCTTCCACGTACTCCGTGCGCACCCGCGACAGCACTTCACTGTAAACCTGCAGTTGACGATAAGAGCCGTCGTTCGAGGAGGCGTGCACGCCTCCCAGCGAACCCACAACCACGAACATGAGTACGGCAAAGGACGTGACGAGAATCGCTGCTTTGGTTTTCATGGACATCAATTTTGGTCTTCTTCTGGAAGGAACGGCTTCCTGAGAAACTAATTCTGATTATATCCTTCTAGATGCGGATTTCGATCCCCAAGCTGCTCAATTTGATGCCTGTCGGTAACGAGGACGCCCACCGTCCCAGTGAACGGACGAACGAAACCGGAACCTGTCATCGGACTTCGCCGAGGCTGGACTGCTGAGGAGGGACTATTCTCCGGCTATCCTCACCAAAACAAACAACTTACTCTCAGTGCGCTGGCTTAAAGCTGATGGTCAGGGGCGTCTGGACCGAGACTGGCCGCCCGTTCATGATGTAGGGCTTGAATTTCCAACGCTTCACGCCGTCGATCGCGACCCGGGCAAACGCCAGCGATCCCTGCAGGAACTTGGCATCCTGCACGGTGCCGTCGCGGCCCACCAGAACCTGCAAGATCACAGTTCCCGGCTGCCCGGTGGCGCTGGCAGGAGAGTCGAAAACTGTCTGATCGGTCAGCAGCGCACGCTCCGTAGCTTCCGTGACAACGACGGGCTCAATCGCCTGCATCGCGGCTTCGGGCGGCTTGTTTCCCCCGGCATCGGGAGTCATCGACGCCATCTGCGACTTCAGGCTGGACGGAACATTGGCCGGAGCCGAGACCGTGTGCGGCTGCGGGGTCTTGGGCTGCGAGGGTTGCGCGGAAACCAAAGGCACGGACGATGCCGGAGCAACAACGACCGGAGTATCGGAGCGCGGCGCGGGAACGACAGGAACAGCAACCGTCGAACCGGCCGATGGCGCCGATACGGGAGCGGGCGAACCAACCGGGATCGAACCATCTGGGCTTGAACCAGCCGGAATTGCAGGGTCTGGACTTGTAACAGCCGGGGCCGATACAGCACCCGAATTAGGCGATGTAGAAGCTCCTCCAGCAGCCGGTCCGCCCGCAGGCTGGGCCGTTTCCGGAGTGGATGGTGAGCCTTGATTCGCTGGGCCGGGCACTCCCGAAGGAGTCGGATCGGCCGGCGTCGTACCAGCAGCGTCCCCCCGGAGCGCAGGCTCCGCATTCTCCCCCATGTTATTCAGCTTCTTGACGGTCGGGTCGACCACCGGAATCACATGAATCTGCGAAGGATCGGTCGTGGCGTCCGGAATATTCTCCGTCACCGGCAACTTGTACTCATCCCCGGCCCGGCCAAAATCTTCGTGAGCAATCGGCGCCTGGGGCGTGGTAACCAGTTGCGGATTCAGCCAGCCATGAACGGTCTGCCGTCCGTGCGCCCATGCCGCCCGCACCCCGGAATGCCACGGCGCCTGTGGCGCAGCCACAACCGCGCAGGCAGCCACAGCGAGCGCCGCGATGATTGCCCCCCTGCCCAGCCGGATTGGCGGCCGCCGAGCTTTCTCAGGCTCACTGCCCTCGGTAATATAGGAGAACAGTTCCGCTTCTTTTTTCTGCTCCTGCTTTTGCTCGTGACTCTGCTCGTGATCCTGCGCTTGGTTGTCGGGTGAATCCGGGCTCGCTTCGGGAGCAGGCTCTGCCGCCGAATCGGCCGAAGTCGCTGCAGACGCCGGAGAGTACGCAGGCGTCTGGTCGTAGCCGAGTAATTCAGGTTTCGCGGGCGCCGGCGCTGCGGCTGCCCCAGCCCCAGCTTGCGCTGACGCCTGGGGTAACGTCCCCCCGCGAGTTTTCAAGTACCATTCCAGGCCTCGGGTCTCGCCCGAGTCCGGTGGCGGTGGCGGAGGTGCAACGACTTCCTGCACCGAAGCGGCCACCGGTTCCAAATCCTTCTCGACCGACGATGACACTCGAAAATCATGCACTTCCGACTCGATAACGAACTGCCCCCCCGGAGCCGAAGGTGCAGAATGCAAAAACTCTCCCCCCCGCAGATTTCTTTCGTTTCCTTGTTCCCGGTTGGCCGGAAGGGTCGAGATCGAGCCCGCGGGCGCGCCTGCCGCCGAGGCTCCAGCCGCCGCCGCTTGCGCCGATTCCTGCTTGGCCCGCAGCAGATCGCGCGCCGTGGTCAACGTATCCCTGACCTGGTTGGCCGCGAGCGGCTTGCGCAAAATCGAATTCGCGCCCGCCTGCAGCGCCTTGGGAACGCTGATGTCATCACTCACGATGGCCAGCGTGAGCGGTCTTTCGGCAGCCTTGCGTTGGCGAGCCGTGGTCAGCAGCTGCGCCGCTTCCGGCTGCCGATCCCAATCGATGATGACAATCTGAAAATTATCGTGCGTAACCTTGTCGACAGCGGCCGCCGCCTCGGAGCAGAGTTCTCCCTCCACATCGAGGCCGGTAAGCACCTGAAGAATGGGCTCAGCCGTTCCCTCATCCGAGGAAAACAAGAGGCAGCGCAGGGTCATTCCCCTTCAGACTATGGGTAACCAGTAACGGGGGCAAGATTACCGTGGGGGCCGAAACCCCGCCGATCTGGTAACCACCGGTACATGTACTGCTGGAGCGCGCGCTGCTAAAATGCTTGGTCCGCCTCGTATCCCATGTCCCTGCAAGAACATAACTACTGGCTCACCACCACCGAATTTCCTGCCGTCGACGCCGCACGCCCGTTACCCGAGGCCGTCGATGTAGCCGTAATCGGCGCCGGTTTCACTGGCCTTTCGGCCGCCCGCACCCTGGCCCAACGGGGCGCGAAAGTCGCGGTGCTCGAGTCCGAAACCATCGGCTGGGGCGCCAGTTCGCGCAATGGAGGCATGGTCCTGACCGGCATGAAGTTGGGCGTCAACCAGCTTATCTCCCGCTATGGACGCGAACTCACGCAGCGCATGTATGCCGCCTCGCTGGCTACCATCGACTGCGTTGAGCAGATCGTTCGCGAAGAAGCCATCGATTGCGACTTCGCCCGTTGCGGACATCTCGAAGTCGCCTGCAAGCAGAAGCACTTCGACGACTACGCCCGCCAGGCCGAAGTCATTGCCCGCGAGTTCCGCCACACCCTGCGCGTGGTGCAAAAGCACGAGCTGAGTTCGGAGATCGGATCCTCCATTTACTTCGGCGGCATGGTCGACGAAGTCAGCGCCGGCTGCAATCCTGCGCGCTACGTCGCCGGACTCGCCCGCGCCGCCATGAAGGCCGGAGCCGAGATCTTCGAGCACGCCCAGGTTCAATCCCTCCAGAGAGACTCGCGCCAAGGCGAGGCAGGATGGCAACTCTCGACCTCCCGCGGCCCACTCTGGGCGCACGAAGTCTTCGTCGCCACCAGCGGATACACCGGCCGCGCCACGCCCGCGCTGCAGAAGAAGCTCATCCCCATCGGGTCTTTCATCATTACAACCGAAGTTTTGCCTGAGAAGCTGGCGCAGGAACTCAGCCCGCGCAACCGCATGATCTACGACTCGAAGAACTATCTCTACTACTACCGGCTCACCCCCGACCGCCGCATGCTGTTCGGCGGCCGCGCCGCATTTTTTCCCGAGACCGATCAGACCGTCCGCCAGAGCGCCGCGATTCTGCGCCGCGGCATGATCGACGTCTATCCCCAGCTCAGCGACGCCAAAATCGACTACGTCTGGGGCGGCACGCTCGACTTCGCCTTCGACATCATGCCCCACGCCGGCCAGCTCGACGGCATGTACTACGCCGTAGGCTACGCCGGACACGGCGTCGCTATGGCCACGTATCAAGGCCAGAGAGTTGCCGAACTCATGGCCGCTGAACGGATGCCCGACGATCTTAAGGCTCGCCGTGCCGAAGATAAGCCGGAGAATCCGTTCGTCGGCATTCCGTTCCCCGGCGCGCCGTTAGGCCTGTACAACGGCAGGCCGTGGTTCCTGCCGCTGGCGGGAGCGTGGTATAAGTTTCTGGATTGGGTGAGCTAAATGGACATTGAAGACCAGAAGGAAAAAGAGAAAGCCTTCCTCGCTCTCGCGGAACGCTTTCGAGGCGCCGTCGATCCTCGCGAAATAGAGCACCTGGGCGATGAGATGGGACGGCTTATCTTCGGCCAATGAATCCAACCCGTCGATTCTAATATGTCGAAAGCAGGGGTCAAATCGCGCGTGATGTACATCGAGTGCAAGGCTGAGAGCCTGAACGGGCCCGCTCGTATCGGACGTGTCACATTCTCGAAAACGGGGAAGAGCGTTTACTACAAGGGCGACTTATTCACAAGCCTCAAGGGTTCCGGCTTCAAAGCGAACTACCGCAACCAGCAGACGGGAGAACAATATTGGATCTCTGGCCCGCGCCGCGATGGCCAGGATCGTCTGTACGTCAGCAGCATTCCGGTTGAGATCGACGAGGACGTACGAGAAGAGTATTGGGTCGACATTCGAAAAAAGCCTGAACTTAAGAGCCGGGCGCAAACTTAACGGGAAGTATTGCCCGAGCGTTTTCGACGTCCTACTTGGAAATTGGAATCAACTGAACGGGTTTCGAATCGTTAGCCGATGATCGATCACCTGCCCGTCCTGCATATCCTCCGAGTACAAGATCGTGCATCCCGCCTCTAGGGCAGAGGCGACGCTAAGAGCGTCATAAATTCTATAGCCGTATCTTTCCGCGATAGCCAACGCCTCTCTGTGAGTGTCAAGCGTGGCCGGGAGCGGATCGGGACAGAGGGCCTTGATGTTCTCTATTGCGAACCGTACCTCGTCCCAAGGCATTTTTGCCTTCCGCCGCACCACATCCGCGAACTCGTTTAAGACCTGCACGCTGACCGTTCCACCTTCAGCAATTAATTCCTCCGCCTTCTGGGAGCGCGGATCATCTTGAACTACGGCATACACAAAGACGTTGGTATCAAAGAACGCGCTACCGCTCATAGATGTCGTCGCGGTCGAAGACGAAGCCGGGAGGGAAGGGACGACGGAGCTTGCGCAGGTTCTCCACAGCGCGTCGGCGACTTTCATCGCGGCCGACTTCGAACGCGCGTTCGCCAGCCACCCTAATCTCGATATCGTCGCCTTCTTTCAGTTCGAGCGCCTCGACTACCGCGGCGGGCAGGCGAATCGCCAGGCTGTTGCCCCACTTCGAAACTTGCATATAACCTCCATGGATATACACAAACAATTGTATATCTAACGCCGGCCAAAAGCAATAATCCCGTACACCGCCGGCCCCGCCACAATCGCGATCGCTCCTCCAATCATCCCAAACCGGTCGCTGCCCAGCAGCGCCACCATCGCCATCACCACCGGTGCGCCCACCACATAGAGCAATCCAGCGCGCCCGCCGGGGATGGTGAATGACCGCTTCAGTTCCGGCTGCGTGCGCCGCAGCTTCCACGCCGAGAGCACCGTCAGCACGGTCGTCGCTGATCGCAGCCAGATATAAATCGAAATCAGTTGCGCCAGACTCTGCCACGCGAGCAAGCCATAGATCACCGCCGACACCACAATCGCCAGCCACGGCGTTCCGTAGCGCGGGTGCTTGCGGGTCAGCGCCTCTGGCAAATATCCATCTTCGGCCATGGCGAACGGCATGCGCGTCGTCGTCAGCACCGTGCTGTTCAGCAGGGCAACGTTGCCCACCATCGCCGCCAGCGTCATCCAGGTGCCCAGCCACGGTTTGCCGTGAAAGGTGCCTCCGATGATTGCAGCCGCGTCGGAGAAGAAGCCGGTATGCCACTTCTCCCAGTTTCCCGCCGACGCCAGCCCGGCCAGCGTGGGCAGAAAGTACGCCGCCATCGACAGCGGCACAACCAGCGCCAGCGCCCGCGGATAGGCCCGTTGCGGGTTCTCAACTTCTTCCGCCACGGTCGAGAGCTGCTCATATCCCGAGTACAGCCACAATCCCAGCGCCAGTCCGACGCCAAAGACTTTGAATGTCGCCTGATGCGGCATGACCCACGGCGTGAACGGATTGTGATTCCAGTGCGCGAGCCCTATGACGATCATCGTCATCACCGGCACAAAAATAAGGATCTCCAGCGCGGTCGCGACCTGCCCCACCATCTGAATGCCGCGCACGTTGATCCAGGTCAGCACCGCGATCAGCCCGACTGAGGTCAGGTAGTGCTCCCACCAGGTCGTCTTCAATCCGGGAAAGTAGTAGACGAGATAGTCGGTGAACAGCACCGCATAGGCGCCGCCCAGCAGAAACGATGCCGACCAGTTCCACCAGCCCGAGAGAAATCCCCAGAAATCGCCGAACGCCGCACGCGTCCAGCGGTAGAAGCCGCCTTCCACCGGCATGGCCGTGGTCAGTTCCGCCGAAACCAGCGACACCGGGATGCACCAGAAAAACGGCAGCACCAGCAGGAAGATCAGCGTTATCCCCGGCCCCGAGGTGGTCACCATGTCCTCGAGCCCGAACGGCCCGCCCGTGGTGTAGGAAAACATCACGAAGACGAGATAGAAGAGGCCAGCCTTGCGAAGCGTGGAGGATTTGGCGGGAGTCGTCAAAGGGCGTCGGGATGCAATTGTCGATTTCTGATTGTTGATTGCTGATTGAAAATCCTATTCGGGCCGATGCCGCGTTTTTCAATCAACAATCAAAATTCAGCAATCAACAATGCCTTAAGCCGCCAGCGTGCCGCTCAGTGCGCCTTCCAGTTCCAGCAGCTTGCGCTTCACGTCGAGGCCGCCGCCGTAGCCGCACAGCGTTCCATCCGACGCGATCACGCGATGGCAGGGCACGACGATCGCCACCGGGTTCCGGTTGTTGGCCCGGCCCACGGCCCGAAAACCATGAGGCCTGCCCACCGCCCGCGCAATGTCGGCATAGGTGCGAGTCTCGCCATTGGGAATCGCCAGCAGCGCGCGCCAGCACGCCAGCTGAAAATCAGTTCCACGCAGGTCGAGTGCGAAACTGAATTCGCGCCTCTGCCCCGCGAAATATTCTTCGAGTTCGCGCACGTAATCCTGCATCGCGCTGGCAGACTCCTCGAAGCGGACGCCCTTTCGTTCCGCCCGCTTGTTCTCGGAACGCAGGTCGCGCGGGTTCGGACGAATCGTTTGCTGACCCGCAAGGCGCGCTTCGAACTCGAGCGCCAACAGCCCCTTAGCAGAGGCAGCCAGAAACAGGCTCCCGACCGGCGACGTAAACATAGTAAAATGAAGTGTTTCCATAGAAATCACGCAGGGGCAGCGAACTCTCAGCCGGCCCGCTGCGCCATTACGATAGCATGAGCATTCCATTCTGGATGCTTTTATTGCATATCCGGGTTGACAGATTTGCGTTTTTCGACGACAGTGTGGTCGTTGTAAGTTGCGGCTGGAAAAGCTACGCGCGGTACGCGGAAGACTCAGCCATGAAAAAACTCTTTCTTGTTCTCGCCGCTGTAGTGCTCGCGCCGGTGCTGGTGGTCAGCCTGGTGGCCTTGGCTGCCGGAGACTGGCGCCCCATCGGCCAGACCGCAACCGGCGATAAAGTGTCTGTCAGTTCGATCCGTGTCCTCAAGAACAATCAGCGGCTCGCCCTGGTCAAGGTCGAATACAAGGAACCCGCGGAACTGCCGCAGGGCGGACCGTTCGTCGAAATGCGCGCCCGCGTGCACTTCAACTGCAGCAGCGGAATCGCGGCCCCCACCACCGAATGGTTTTACTCCCGCGACCGCAGCGGACGCTTCGTGGTCAGCAAGAAAGCCAATCACGACGATCAGTTCGGCAAGAATCCCGAAGGCGGCTTCGCCGACCTCGTCAGCCAGAACGTCTGCAGCCAAACCAAGTAGTTGTCTGCGGAACTATTTCTCAAGTGCGAACGCCACATACACTCCGCCCGACTTCGACTTCAGATCCTTCCCGCCGCCCGCCCCGATCACCACAAACTGCCTTCCATTCACTTCGTACGTAGCCGGAGTCGCATTGCCCGAGAACGGCAGCGTCGTCTCCCATAGCAGCGCCCCGGTCGACTTGTCGAACGCACGAAATTTTTTATCGAAGTTCGTCGCTCCGATGAACACGAGCCCGCTCGCCGTCACCGCCGGACCACCATAGTTTTCCGTGCCCGTATTTTTCAGCCCTTGCGCCGCCAGTTCCGGATATTCGCCCAACGGAATCTTCCATAGATACTCACCCGTATTCAGATTGATCGCGTTCAACGTGCCCCACGGCGGCGCCACCGCGGGATATCCATCGGGATCGAGAAACTTGTGGTATCCGGTAAAGTGATATTTCATGGCTGGCGGCGCGGGCCCGACACTGGCCACTTCCTTGTTCACACTTTCTTTCGCGCCCCCGCTCATCACATAGGAGAGCAACCCGTACCACTGGTCACTGTCATTCTCTAAGTTGGCGAAGCCCGGCATCCGCCCCTTGCCGTTCCTGATGGTCGCCGCAACTTCCGCCTCGGACATGCGGCCTGCAATGCCCAGCAGTGCGGGAATCGCCGGCGGCGAGCCCGCCATCTTCTCTCCATGGCAGACGCCGCACTGGTTCAGGTAAAGGGACTTCGGACTATTCTCAGCCGTATTCTCCGCCAGCGCCCCGGTCCAGGCCACATCATTCGCGTTGACGTAGAGGATTCCGGTCTCCGGATCGGCCGCGGCCCCGCCCCACTCCGCTCCACCGTCGAATCCGGGAAAGATCACCGTATCTTTCCCCACGCCGAACGGAACAAACTGTCCTTCACTGCGAAACCCGCGGAACTTTTCGACCGCCCACTGGTGCACTTCCGGCGTGCGCTCACTCAGAAGATTCTCCGTCAGTCGTTGCCGCGCAAAGGGCGCCGGTTTCACCGGCAGACACTGTTGTTGCGCCGCCATCTCACCCGGCACGTCGCTCGGCGGATAATTCCGGCACTCGATCGGAAACAGCGGCTGCCCATTCGTCCGATCGAACAAAAATACGAATCCCTGCTTGGTCGTCTGCGCCACGGCGTCGATTTTATTGCCGGCGCGTTCCACGGTTAGCAGCACCGGCGGCGCGGGAAAATCCCGGTCCCAAAGATCGTGCCGCACTCCCTGAAAATGCCAGATGCGCTCGCCCGTCTCGGCGTTCAGCGCGATGAGACAGTTGGCGAACAAATCATCGCCGACTCGATCTCCCCCATAGAAATCAAACGCCGCCGAACCCGTGGGAACATAGACAATTCCTCGCTGCGCATCGACGGTCATCCCAGCCCAGTTATTCGCGGCGCCGCTGGTCTTCCACGCGTCCTTCGGCCAGGTGTTTTCGCCGAAGTCGCCGGGATGCGGAATGGTATGAAACGACCAGCGCGGTTTCCCGCTACGCACGTCATAGGCCCGCACATCGCCCGGAGAAGCCGGCAGGGTCTCGGCCTCGCGCCCTCCGACGATCATCAGGTCTTTGTAGATCACCGCCGGGCTGGTCATATAAATGGACTGCAAGGCCGGATCGCGCCCCAGGTCCTCGCGCAGGTCGATCCGTCCGTCTTTCCCGAAACTCGAAATCGGTTGGCCCGTCGCGGCATCGAGCGCATAAACGAAATTCATCACCCCAACCAGAATCCTGCGATCCCTACTCTTCTCACCCTTTTTCTTCCTGCTGCCGCTGCCATCGGACCAATACGCCAGCCCTCGATCCGGCTGCGTGCCGCGAATTCCGGAGTCAAACTTCCACAACAATTTTCCCGTGGCCGCATTCAGGGCAAATACTTTCTGCGTCGGCGTCAGCCCGTACAGCACGCCCTCGACCACGATCGGGCTGGTCTGCAAGCCGCCGGGTTCCTCGGTGTCAAAGCTCCACGCGACTTTCAGGCGTTGCACGTTCCCGCGGTTGATTTGTGTGAGAGGAGAATAGTGATTGTTCTCCGCGGTCCCCCCATAAACCGGCCAGTCGTGCCCGTCTGTCTTGTGCAGCTCGTCGGAGGACTTTGGCGCGGATGGCATGGTTGCCCCAGCCGCGGTTTTCCCGCTGACCTCTCCGGACATCGTCGCCAGCGATAGCCCGAGAAGCACCGCAGAAATCATCGCAAATCTCATTTGCCACTCCGCTATGGCCAAGTTGGAAATCTCCAACCACGAAGGCACACGAAGGAAACCTTCCGGTCCCGCGGGCTGATTCTAGAACAAGACTTGATCTTCCGAACCGCAAGGCAGAAGTTTTTCTCAGCGCGGACACCTCCGTAACTTCCGAACCACTTCCGCGCCCGGCGCTTTCGGCTTATGCTGGAAAGAGAAGTCGGCGGACTACGACGCCACTTCGACCCACCTTCGTATGGATTCGCTTCGACTGTATGGGCTGGTTGCCACCGGCGGTGTCGCACTGCTGGGGGCGTATGCGCTCTTGCGACGCAAACCCAAAACTCCGGACGATCTCGAGCGCGAACGCCGCGCCTGGCTTGAGAGCACCGGCCGCATCACCGACGGCACCGTCATCGACGTGCAGGAACTGCCTGCGGCCAGCAACTATCACGCCGCCACCATGCTCATCTACAAGTACGACGTGGCGGGCGTGTCCTACGAGTGTTCGCAGGACGTCACTTACTTGCGGCACTGGATCAATCTCCACTCCTGCCGCCTGGGACTGCACACTTCGGTGAAGTACGACCCGCAGAATCCCGGAAATTCCCTGGTGGTCTCGGAAAACTGGATGGGGTTACGGCAATAGGAAGTGCGGCAATATGAAATGTCGCTCGGTAAGACCGACAGCGCTATTGCCAGGCCAGCCGCATAGCGGAGTTGCGCTTGTCGAAGGTGACTTGCAGAGACTTGCTACCGCCGCCGATAAACTCCGCCGAAACCGTCCGCGAGAGATCGATCGTCTGGTCGGCCGAGAGCGCCCTTACGCGCAGCTCGTGTTTCCCGGCGGGAATCGTCAGGGTTTCCGAGTCGACGCCGTGCGTGCCGCTGAATACGACCAGCTTTTTCTGCATGGCCCCATGCAAGGGCCGGGTTAGCACGAGCTTGTTATCGACCCAAACATAAAGAGTCGCATCTTTGAACTGGTGCTGCACCGCCAGGTCGAGAGTCGAGGACGGCACTACGACTTGCTTTGTCGTCTGCACAACCGTTGCAGGGCGGCGCTTCCGCGCCGGCGCTTTAGCGGCGAGTGGGGGCGGTTGATCCGTGTTTGTGGCTGTGGCTGGGCCGGGCGTAGCCGTCGCGGAATTCGCCTGCCCACTGCTGATATTTGGCGTAGCCAGGCTGGCAGGAGATCCATTCACGGGAGATGGATTCACCCCAACTCGAGGAGAAGTCACCCACAGCTTCGACTCAAACCCCGCAAACAAGACCGTGACCACAATCGCCGCACCCAGAATCAGATCCCGAACCGGCGCCTTTCGAATCGCGGCGCGGAGTGAATTCACCCCCTGCGCCATCCCCACCGCCGGATGCGCTCCCGACGCCACTGCGACTCGTCCCGTGCGCGTGGCTGATCGCGTCCCCGGAGCCGCCGCCCGCAACGACGCCGTAGTCGAGTCCGCCTGGAACAACTGTTGCAGCTGCCGCAAATCCTCCGCGAACTCCGCGCCGCGCTGGTAACGCTGGTCCCGATCCTTCGCCATGGCGCGCGCGATCACCTCATCCAGTTCGCGAGGCAAACTCAGGTCGAGGGCGCTCGCCGCCACCGGCTCACGGTTCGCCACCTTGAAGCTCACTGTGGTCGCGCTGTCTCCCTGAAACGGAGAATGCCCCGTGACCATGGCATACAGAATCACGCCCAGCGAAAATAGATCCGAACGCCCATCCACGCCTTCGCCGCTCAACTGTTCCGGCGCCATGTAGGCCGGAGTTCCCAGCAGTTTTCCGGGGATGGTGAAGTGGGCCAGATTCAGCTTGGCGATGCCGAAATCGGCAATCTTGGCGTGGCCATCCTCGGTCACAAGAATGTTTCCCGGTTTGATGTCGCGGTGAATCACACCCTGAGCATGGGCGTAGTCCAGCGCCTCGGCAATCTCTTCGGCGAGTTGCAACGCTCTGGCCGGTGGAAGCTTTCTCTCGCGCGCCAGGATCCGGTTCAGCGCCTCCCCGGCAACGTATTCCAGAACGATGTACGGGTCGTGGCTTTCGGGATCTTCCCCGGCGTCAAAAATGGCGACAATTCCGGGATGATGCAGACGCCCCGCGGCATGAGCCTCATGCACAAAGCGCAGGCGAAATTCTTTTTCCTCGTCCGCTTCCTGCCCCCACAGCGAAACCGTTTTCACCGCAACGAACCGGTTGATCTGGGGGTCCCGCGCCTTGTAGACCACACCCATGGCCCCGCGGCCCAGTTCAGCCATGACCTCATAGCGGCCAAACTGCTTGATCTCGGGATTCTCCATGGAGCCGTCCTTCAGCCGCGGCGATGCCTCCGCCGCGAAACTAGAGCGGCGGGATATCTACCATGGTATCGCCGTAAGCACCGCGAACCCGCGCCTAGTCCGGCTCAACTCATTACGCAGGTAACCCGAGTTATGCTCAGAAAACGAGGATTGGCCGAGCTGAAAGCTGATAGCTGATGGCTGATGGCTGAGAGCTGTTTTCTAGCTTCCCGAAGAGAAGCCGCCGCTCTGCGCGACGCTGATGCGGAGGTACTTGTAGGGGTTCACCGGAGTATCGTTGATGCGGACTTCATAGTGAAGATGGGGCCCGGTCGAGCGTCCGCTCGATCCGACATATCCAATCACATCGCCGCGGTGCACCGCCTGCCCGGCCGTCACGGCAAAGCCGGAAAGGTGACCGTAGCGGGTGCTGATGCCATTGCCGTGATCGATCATGATGGCTCGGCCATAGCCGCCCAGCAGATCGCTGAACGTCACTACACCGTCCGCTGGAGCCACAATCGAAGCTCCGTAGCTGCTGCCGATATCGACGCCACTGTGGAATGCGCCTTCACCGTTGAACGGATCAATCCGCTCCCCAAAACTGGCCGTCACCTGGCCTTCCACCGGCCAGAGATTGGGAGCCGAATTGGCTTTGAACCAGTCCGCCGTGGTGGCATTGCGCGTGAGGCCCATCGTCAGCCCAACCATGGTCGCCCCGGTGAGCGCCGAAGTCCGCAAGGCGTGCAGCTGGTTGAGCGAAGAACTCACGTCGGCGTCATGAATTTGCTCGGCGGTCGCCGTCACCAGAGTGGGCTGCGCCTTCAATCCGTAGAGCGCCGAAACTTCCCCGGCAATCGAACCCAGCGACGCCACCTGCACATCGCGTTCCTTGGCCACCTGTTCCAGGCGCGAATAATTGTCTTTGAGTTGCTCTTTTTCCGTGCGCAGCTGGTTATAGCGGGAAACCTTCAACAGCATGCGGGTATAAGAGCTGGCAATGCCGGTCAGGCTGAGGAATCCGATCGCGGCTCCCACAACGAATACGTACAAGTAATGGACGGGGATGGAAATCTTACGCAACTGCCCGTCGTCCCCGCGGGCCACAAAAAGGATGTAAAAGCGTTTCTGCAAATCGCTCCTCGTACTGCTCGACTCCAAAATTTTGAAGCATCCGGTCCGGATCATCAGGCCACAGTTTCTGAGTTTGCAGAAACGCCTGTTCGGACCACCTGACTTCTTCGGGCTACGTTCCCATCTTGGGAATGGAAACCTTCTCGCGCCCTACACCTACCGGAACTGCGACCAGAGCCTGAAATTTTGCGCTTCATCTGCAATCTCAACTGCTTGCAGACCTAGCTCGGCCAAAGGGTATTGTGAATGACTGGTTAACGGTAACAAACCGGGTTCCCCCTGTCAACGACGCACAAGGCCATTCCCAGTTACGGAAGACGGGTAATCGTGAGTCACCCTGGGACAGATTACCGGCGTGCTTTCGGTGTCGGTCGTAGCGCCGGCATCCTGCCGGCTGTCGTGAGAGCCTGCCCTGAGCTTGCCGAAGGGGCGTCCCGCCCTCGCCGCCGGGACAGCAGCGCTACTCCTGCGCCGGGGGGTATAGTAATTGCGCCGTGCCCCTTCCTGAAAAAGCGCTGATTGCCCAGATACGCCGCATGGCGAAATCCTCGACCCCTGGGCGCGCTCTCGGATCGGATACTGCAATCTTCACCGGAATCGGAGACGACTGCGCCGTGCTGCGACTGCTGCCGCGACAACATTCCCGGGATGCCGAGGTTTTAGTCACCACCGACTTCACCCTGGAAGGTATTCACTTCCGCCGCGACTGGCATCCTCCGGAATCGGTCGGCCACCGCTGCCTGGCGCGCGGGCTGAGTGACATCGCCGCCATGGGCGGCGAGCCGGTCGCGGCTTTCCTCTCGCTCGCGTTGCCTCGCGACTTGCCCCAGGCGTGGGTCGGACGCTTCCTTCGCAGCCTGATCAGCCTCGCCGAAAAATTCGGCGTCACCCTCGCCGGAGGTGACACCGCTGAATCGCCCAACGGAATCCTCGCCGACATCATCGTGGTCGGCACCGCGCCCAGAGGCAAATCTGTGCTGCGGTCCGGCGCCCGGCCCGGCGACTGCATCTTCGTCAGCGGGGAACTTGGTGGCTCGGCCGCCGCCGTGCTGAGACTGAGAACCAAGCCCAAGAAGAAGCTGAATCCCCGCGATTATCCGCGCCATTTCTATCCCGAGCCCCGCATCGACCTCGGCCGCATTCTTCGTGAGAAGGGACTGGCCTCCGCCATGATCGATACCAGCGACGGCCTCTCCACCGACCTGGCACATATCTGCGAAGAAAGCGGCGTGGGCGCCGAGCTCGACGCTACGCTAATTCCCCGCGCCCGCGTCGGCAAGCCCGCCCGCGAAGTCGACCTCGATTTCGCCCTGCACGGCGGTGAGGACTACGAACTCCTGTTCACCGCTCCGCCTGGCAAGCGCGTCCCCTCGCAGATCGCCGGAGTCGCCCTCACTCAAATCGGCCACATCACACGCCCGCGCGTGATTCTCCTCCGCAATCCCAATGGCATCGCCTACGAACTCGCACCCCGGGGCTGGGAACACTTCCGCAAATAATCAGCCCTGTCATCCTGAGGCCCGTGTCTTTTGCGGGCCGAAGGACCTCTGTACTCTGCCGACCGTGATGTCGCTGCCGGAGTTGCATAGGTCCCTTCGACAAGCTCAGGGCAGGCTCTTCGCTTCCCTCAGGATGACAACGGCGTGAAAGCAGGAGCGTGGCCTCGCCATTACCACCGTCACTACTCTGTCTCTACCCTCGCTGGCCAAACCGGACTAGAGTAAGGAATATGTCGTCCAGCAGATTTTTCCTCCTCCCAGCTCTCGCTCTCATGTTGACGGTCGCCGCTGTCGCCCAGAAAAAGCAGCCGCCTCCGCCCCCGGCCCACGCCAAGTCTCCGTCGCCGCCGGTCACCGACGAGTTCATCCACAAACAGTTTGGCGACAATTGTTCGCTGCTGCCCGGTCCGCCGCAGTTTGTCGCCGATATGGATGACGACGGCATCGAAGACCTCGTCGTCGCCGCCCGGTGCAAGAATCCAATGGCCGATAAGGACGAATACAGCTTCGTCGTCTCCGACCCCTACGACACTTTCCTCGGCTACAGCAACGTGAAAGTCACGTCGACCTTCGCCTCCGACGAACCCGACCGCCGCGGCATCACCCTGCTCATCATCCACGGCGCGGAAAAAGACGCCTGGCGCGCGGATAAGCCCAAAGCCAAATTTCTGCTGATCAATGTGCCCTTTAAAACCCTGGCCGTGAAAAGGCTCACCATGAAAAAGAAAGCCATCCTCGGAATTTACATGGAAGAACAAGGCGAGGGCGAAAATATGTCGTCCGTCATTTTTTGGGACGGCAAGAAATACAAGTACCAGGCGCTGGGCTCAACCATGGAATAGCGGGATCACTCTCACTTAACTTCGTCGCGCTCGTAATACGGAAATTCGCTCGTCCCGACTTGCTTCACGTTCGCTTCCGCAAATTCACAAACTCGATCGAGAGCGGCCTGCAGTTCCGCCGTGTAGCGCTCGACGTCTTCGTCCGTCGCGTCGGCGGGAACCGGAATGAGTTTGCCAAACCGCACCAGCACCCGCGAGAACGGCCGGGGAATCATCATCCGGTCCCAGGAGTTCAGCACCCAGGCCTTATCGACGGCCGCGTGGAACATGGTCAGCGCCAGGCCCGCCGATCGCGCCAGCGCGACCGGCCCGGGCTTCACTTTATGCCGCGGCCCGCGCGGGCCATCGAGCGTGAAGGCCACCGTCCAGCCCTCGCCCAGTGCGCGGCGCAAGCCCAGCAATGCGCGCACCGCGTTGCGGCTGCTCGATCCCTTTACCGCAACGAAGCCGAACTTGTGGATGATCCGGCCCATGTACTGGCCGTCGTAACTATCACTGCTCATCACCCGGATGCCCATGTCGCGCCAGATGTAGGTTGCCGGAATCATGCAGGAATGCCAGAACGACGCGATCAACGGACGCTGGTCGAGTGTCTTCTGTCCGCCTTCCTCGTAGGACACGGAAACGCGCAAGGTCGGCCCGATCAGGCGAATAATTCCGTATCCGAGCCAGATGATGATGCGCAGAACAATGCGCTGGCGGAGAGTAAAACGGTGCGGGTCGATCGGAGGCAGCGGGGGCGCAACCTCGTCGCGAGTGCTGGCTCCGGACACGCAGCTATTGTAAAGGCAAGCTGCGGCTCAATCTCCGCAGATCAGTTCTCCAGGTAGGAATCGATCCAGGTCTTGACCTTCTGGCGCTGTTCATCGCCGGAGGCGAACCGTACTCCGATCGACTTGGGCTTGCGCCAGCTTACGACTCCCTTGAGATTGACTCGGGGCAAGGTCATCAGGGCAAAGGAAATGTCCACGTTCGCTCCGATCGAAAAATCTTCGGCGGTCTTGACCGACATGCCCCCGCTGCTGATTTCGATGCTGCTCGCGGCCACGCGCCGGCCATCGCCGTAGAGCGAAACCTCGGTCATCACCGGGATGCGCACGTAGCGCCGGAATTCATGCAGCACCAGCATGCGCGTGGCGCGAATTAACTTGAGAGCGGACGGCCGTTCCAGCGGTTCGCTGAACATGGCGTTGATGCCGTATTTCGAGTAGCGCATGGCTTCCTGCGCGTTGCCGCCCAAGCCGTAAATCACGCAGCGGCTGTTCGACGGAGACGTGCGCGCCGCTTCCATCACGGCGTCGGCGCCGTCGCCCAGGCTCAACACGCAAGCCTCGAACTTTTCCTTCTTCAGGCGCTCGGCGGCGTTGGCGGTCACGACTACGGTTTCAATACCGAACTGGCGGAACCCTTCCGTCAGCAGCGCGCGGGTTGGTTCATTCAAGCCAACCAGCGCGGTGCGGGCAGCTGCTTTCCGTGTGGGAGGGGCGGGGGAGAAGGCTGTGGCGAAAGCTTTATCCATAAGGTCGAGGGGAAGACTCCACTTTCAATAACCATTGTGGAGGCTGTCGCCCAACTTGGAAAGACCCAAAGGGCCAACTCGCGAAGCACCAAAGTGTCGTTACTTTTTCCGCGCCTGCGAGAGAGTACATTACGAGCCGAAACCCGCGCCGAATCAGGGATTTGGAGGATGACTTGAATGATGCAAAACGCGATGGGAAGTTTTTATTCGCGCCAGCGCCGGAACAGCAGCGCGCCGTTCGTCCCGCCGAAGCCAAAAGAATTCGACATGGCGTATTCCAGTTCCGCCTTGCGCGCGTGGTTCGGAACCAGATCCATGCCGACGGTATCAGGGTCAGGATTATCCAAATTGATGGTCGGCGGCAGAATCTGATCGCGCAACGCCAGCACGGTGATGCCGGCCTCGAGCCCTCCCGCGCCGCCGAGAAGGTGCCCAGTCATCGACTTCGTGGAACTCACGGCAATCTTGCGGTCACCGAAAAAATTGCGGATGGCGTGCGCTTCCAGCGTGTCGCCGATCGGCGTCGAAGTGCCGTGGGCATTCACGTATCCAACTACATCGGGAGTCACTCCCGCATCGCGCACCGCGTTGCGCATCACGCGGAAACCGCCTTCATGTTCCGGCGCCGGTTGGGTCATGTGGTAGGCGTCGCCGCTCATGCCGTACCCCGCAACTTCCGCAAGAATAGGAGCGCCGCGCGTGCGGGCAAATTCCAACTCCTCCAGAATCATGATGCCCGCGCCTTCCCCCATCACAAAACCGTCGCGATCGCGGTCCCACGGACGGCTGGCCTTCTCCGGCGCGTCGTTGCGCGTCGAAAGCGCGCGCATGGCGGCAAATCCGCCCACGCCCATGGGAGTGATCGCCGCCTCGGCCCCACCGGCAATCATTACATCGGCGTCGTTGTGCTGAATGATGCGGTAGGAATCTCCAATGGAATGCGCGCTCGTGGTGCAGGCGGTCGCGGTCGCTTCGTTCGGCCCCTTGGCCCCGTGGCGCATCGAAACTTGTCCCGCCGCCAGATTGACGATCGCCGCCGGAATAAAAAACGGAGAAATCTTGCGCGGCCCACCTTCCATCAGCGCCAGGTGTTCGCGCTCGATAATGTCGAATCCGCCGATCCCCGATCCAATGTGAACTCCGACCCGCTCGTCGTTCTCCGGCGTAATCTTCAGCCCCGACATTTTCAGCGCTTCATCGGCGGCCGCAATGGCCACATGAATGAAGCGCCCCATTTTTTTGACTTCTTTCTTCTCGATGTAATTCAGCGGGTCGAAGTTCTTGACCTCGGCCGCAATCTGGCAGGCAAAGGCAGCGGGGTCGAAGCTGGTAATGCGCCCGACGCCGCTCTTGCCCGCAAGCAGGCTCTTCCACACTTCATCGGTGGAATTGCCCACCCCGCAGATCAAGCCGAGGCCTGTGACTACGACCCTGCGAGTCAAATCTACTTCCCCGCTTTCGCGTGCTTGCCGATGTAGTCCACCGCATCCTGCACGGTGCGAATCTTCTCGGCATCCTCGTCGGGGATCTCGATGTCAAAGGCTTCTTCGAAAGCCATGACCAGTTCGACGGTGTCGAGCGAATCCGCGCCCAGGTCGTCCACGAACGACGCGCTCGATGTGACTTCGCCCTCATCCACTCCCAACTGCTCCACGATAATCTGTTTTACTTTCTCGTCTACGGCTGCCATGTTTCTCCTCACTTGCCTCGATTAGATTTGTATTCGGTTCTTCGGTTGCGCAATCGCAACTCTAGTTTCCGCGGATCGGATCTGCCGGCTCGGGCTTCGCCCCTCCACAATTCTGCTACATCTTACGCACTGCAATACGAAAAAAGGCGAGTCTGTAGTGTAATGGTCCCGGTGAATGAGTGTAAAGGAAGGGCTGCGCTGCTTCCGGGGGTTGACTTGGGACTGCGGACTTGGGATTGCACTTTTGAATCCTAAAGGTTGGCGGTTGCCGGGGTCAAACGTCGGCCGGGGTTATGATGGGCTTCTGCATTGCCCGCGAGGAGCAGAAAACAGATCAATCCCATGCGCGCCGTCGTCCAACGCGTGAGCCGCGCAAAAGTTACCGTCAGCGACGGTGTTAGTAGCGAATATATCAGCGGCGAGATCGGCCTGGGCTTGCTCGTCCTGCTTGGCGTGGCGCACGAAGACACCGAGGCCGATGCAATTTATCTAGCCGAAAAAATTTCCAGCCTGCGCATTTTCAACGACGAAGACGGAAAGATGAACCGCAGCGTGCAGGACGCCGGCGGCAGCGTCCTCGCGGTCTCGCAGTTCACCCTGTACGGCGACGTCCGCCGCGGCAAGCGCCCTTCGTTCGACGCCGCCGCGCCGCCCGAGCATGCCCGCCGGCTGTATGAATTTTTTGTCGAGCGCATCCGAGCCGCCGGTCTGCGCTGCGAAACCGGACGCTTCCAGGAAGCGATGCAGGTGGAACTGGTGAACGAAGGCCCGGTGACCATCCTGCTCGATTCCGGCAAGGCGTTCTAACCCTGTCAACTGCTTGGATTGTCGATCGCTCCCCACCAGCCGCGAATCGTTTATTATCGGATGTGTTCGAAGGATGGGTTCGAAAACTTTCAGGAGATTCTATGTCCGCAATCGTAGGCTCGGCCGCTCCCGACTTCACCCTCAAGGATCAGAATCAGCAGGATGTCTCTCTCAGCAGCTTCCGCGGCAAGAAGCGGGTCGTCATCGTTTTCTATCCGCTGGATTGGAGCCCGGTCTGCACCAAAGAGCACGCGTGCTTCGTTAACGACATGAAAAGGTTCGACCAGCTTGACGCGCAGGTGCTCGGGCTCAGCGTGGACAGCGTGTGGTCGCACAAAGCCTATGCCGAGAAGATGAGCATCCAATACCCGCTGCTCGCTGACTTCCAGCCGCGCGGCGCCGTCGCCGCAAAGTACGGCGTTTTCCTCGAAGACAAGGGCATCACCGGACGCGCCATCTCGATCATTGACCGCGACGGCAAACTGGCATGGCACAAAAATTACGAGATCCCGGTCGTGCCAGGCGTGGACGAAGTGGCCAAGGCGTTGGAGGGAGTGAAGTAGAGGGAAGGTTCGCCAGCAAGTTCACAAGAATAGTGTAGAGTCGCGGGCTGGTGAAGCTGGTGCCGTAAATGCTCTGTCTTGCACTCTAAGACAATCGCCGGGAAATATTTTCTTCCAGAGAAAACGAACAGCCCAGCGGATCGCGGGCGGTAGCTCTACCTCGCCAGCAGAATCTTGTCCGTCACGCGCGCCGCTTCCACTGCCGCCTTCACGTCATGCGTGCGCAAAATGTGCACGCCCTTCAGAATCAGTGCGGTGTGGGTCGCGAGCGTGCCATATAGACGGCCCTCCAGCGGAGCATCCTTCCCGCCTCTCGCCAGGGTCCGGCCAATAAACGATTTCCGCGAAGTCCCCGCCAGCAGCGGAAATCCCACCGCCTGTAATTCGCTGAAGCGTCCCAGCAACGGATAATTCTCGTCAAAGCTTTTCCCGAATCCGAAGCCGGGATCGAGCACGATGCGCTCACGCCGCACTCCCGCGAGCACCGCAGTCTCCGCCCACTCCTTGAGTTCGCGTTTCACCAGCAGCACGATGTCGCCCGGCGGCGGCAGCGTGCGCCACTCCTCGGGACGTCCGCGCATGTGCATCAGAACCGCGCCGCACTTGAGCTCTGCCACGGTTTTCGCCATGCGCACATCCCAGCGAAATCCGCTGACGTCGTTCACGATCTCGGCCCCAGCCCCAATGGCTGCGCGGGCCACGTCCGCTTTGTAGGTGTCGACCGAAAGCACCGCTGCCGGATGTTTTTTCTTCAACTCGGCAATGACCGGCAGAACCCGCTTGAGTTCTTCTTCAGCATTTACCGCGGGCGCGTTTCCGGTTTTTAGACTCGGGGCCGCGCCTTTCTTCGCCTCGGGCTTCGCAGTACCGGCATCCACCCGCGCTCCCGGCCGCGTCGATTCGCCGCCGATGTCAACGATGTCCGCCCCTTCGTCGAGCAATTGCTCAGCGTGTGCGATCGCCAGGTCGCGGTCCAGAAACTGGCCGCCATCGGAAAACGAATCCGGGGTCACGTTGACGATGCCCATGATCAGCGTGCGCTTGCCGAGCTCCAGCGTGCGGCCGCCCAGGTTCCATTGAAAAACGGATCTCATGCGGCACGATTCTAACTGAACCTCTGCGGGAGCATATCGCGCCCGTGCGCTATCTGCGCCGCACCGCGGCCTCGCGCTTGCGCATCCCATGAACTGCCCCGGGCCCGGTGCCCGTCGGAGGCTTGCGCATCCCGTCGAGCAGTTCCTTGAGCACGACCGCGTTATTGTGGGTTTCGTTCTTCGAGGCGAACAGCAGGGTCAGGCGCTTTCGTTTGTGGGCAAGCTGGTAGAGTTGCCGCAACGCGTCCTCGGCCTCGGGCTGCGACAATTCCTTCAGATATTTCTTGCGGAAGTTTTGCCACTGCTCCGGCCGCGCGTGATACCACTGGCGCAGTTCATCCGAAGGAGCCAGATCGCGCAACCACTCGTCGACCGCGGCCCGCTCTTTCGTGAGGCCGCGCGGCCACAACCGGTCGACCAGCACTCGCGCTCCGTCGCTGCGCGACGCCGTTTCGTAGACTCGCTTGATCGCCACTGCCATGCGTGAGATGAATCCTCGTTGTGTTGCTTATGTTCTATCATTGTAAAGCGGGTGGCAGCGCCGCGTAGGGCACAATCGAGACACAGTTCATGGCGGAGGACATCACGCCGATGTTGCGGGTGCAAGAGAATAGTCGACCAGGAATGCGCTGGGTTGGGTTGGCCATTGTGCTGGCGCTGAGCGCAACCGCCGCTTGCGACGTCGAGCGCCGCAAGTCCGACGCCGAACTCGGCCTCAACCCGCAGCAGTCCGCCGGACGCAAGATCTACGATGCCCGCTGCGACCGCTGCCATGAGCCATACACCACTCGCGGCAAGAAAGGCCCGGGGCTCAAGGGAGTTTTCCAGCACAAATATCTTTCTCTGAGCGGACTGCCCGCCAACGACGAACGCGTCACCGACATCATCCGCCTCGGCCGCAAGGAAATGCCCGGCTACAGCCAGACTCTGAGCGAGCAGGACATGCAGGACCTGCTCGCGTATCTGCACACGCTCTGACGAGGAATCCCTTGACCGCTACCTTTAAGTTCGCCTCGATCGTCTTCATGCTGGTTGTCGTTTCATCGGCGTCGGCCCAAGATGCCAAGGGCTGGTTCGAGGAGAATTGCGATGGAGCAACCTTCCACCTCACGAAAATCGCCGGGCGGAGCGATGACCAGCGTCTTGAGTTGTTTTTCAGAACCCGGGTGCCATTCCGTTCTTATCCAACCGGATCGGAGTGGAGGGATGTATATGCCGAACGATGCCCTGCTAGTGGGAAGTGTGAATGGGTTGTCACTGCCGTCAATGCAAAGATGCAATTTCAAGAACGTACAAAGCGCATAGTCTCCGGAAAATACGTGGTTGATCTCAATGGCAAGCACCTGGAGGGCCGGTTCAGGGTCAAAGAACGATTCCTCAAGCACCCTTCGCGCATCTGCGAATAACGAAGTGCCATGCCACGTAAGCCAAAGAGCCAAGGCATTGTGGGATAATTCCTGGGCGTGAACAGAGTCGTAAAGTCCGAGCTGTTTCGCGAACTGCCATCCGTCGATGAGTTGATGCGCACGCCTGCGGTTGCTGCACTCGCATCAAGCCATGGCTCTGCGCCCGTCAGCGCCGCTGCACGCGCCGTGCTTGCCCACTTGCGCGAAGAAATCTCTTTTGGCCTGCTGGACGCACCCGCTCTGCGAATTACTTTGGACGGCCTCGGCCACGCCACCGAACGGCAACTTCGTCAGGCGCTCACCCACTCGCTGCGTCCGGTCATCAACGCAACCGGAGTCATTCTGCACACCAATCTTGGCCGCGCGCCGCTGGCCACAGCCGCACTGGCGCACATCCGCGAAACTGCCGGAAGGTTTTCCAACCTCGAGTTCGACGTCGAAGCAGGCGCGCGCGGCAAGCGAGACGCTCACGTCGATCGCCTGTTCCGCAGCCTGCTGTGCGAAGGCAGGCCAGACGAGGTTGAGGTCTCCACCATCGTCGTAAACAACAACGCCGCCGCAGTCCTGCTCGCCCTCAATACTTTGGCCGAGGGCGGCGAGGTCATCGTCTCGCGCGGCGAACTGGTCGAAATCGGTGGCTCCTTCCGCATCCCCGACGTGATGGCGAAATCGGGCGCAACTCTTCGCGAAGTGGGCACCACCAATCGCACGCGCATCGCCGACTACGAAAAAGCCATCACTGAGCGCACGCGGCTCTTGTTGCGCGTGCATCGCTCGAATTTTGAGATCACCGGATTCACCGAGCAGCCCTCCACTGCCGATCTGGTTTCTCTCGCCCGTGGCCGCGGCCTGCCCCTGATGGAAGACCTCGGCAGTGGCGCGCTTGTCGACTTGCAGAACTTCGGCATCAGCGGCGAGCCCAGCGTGCTCGACAGCCTGCGCGCCGGAGTCGACATTGTCACCTACAGCGGCGACAAACTACTGGGCGGCCCGCAAGCCGGATTGATCAGCGGCCGCGCCGACCTGGTCGCGCGCATGCGCGCCAACTCGCTGTTTCGCGCTCTCCGCGTCGACAAGCTCACCTACGCCGCCCTCGAGGCCACGCTGCTGGCCTACGTGAAGCGCGACTATGACGCCATCCCCGCGTTGCAGATGATGCGGCTGACAAAGCTGGAAATTGGCCAGCGCGCCGAATCGCTGGCGGCACAGGCCCGCTCGTCAAGAATGAAGATCGAAATCACTGATGGTGAATCAGTAATCGGCGGCGGCGCCGCGCCCTCTTCCGTCCTGCCGACTCGTCTGCTCGCGTTAAGTTGCGAGGATCTCAGCGCCGACGAGTTGGCCGCCCGCCTGCGCTCCTGCGATCCGCCCATCGTCGCTCGCGTGGCGGACGGTCGGGTACTGCTGGATTTACGCACAGTATTTTCAGAGCAGGATGAAGCATTGAAAACAGCACTCACAAAACTCAGCCAGGGGCAGTTTCCAGAATGATCGTAGGCACGGGCATCGACATCACCGAAGTTCCCCGCATCCGCCAGTCCATTGAGCGATTCGGAGACCGTTTTCTGCAACGCATCTTCACCGCCGGCGAGATGCGTTACTGCGATTCCAAGATGAATCGATTCGAACGTTATGCCGCGCGCTTCGCCGCCAAGGAAGCTGCCATGAAGGCCCTGGGCACGGGCTGGAATCACGGCGTCCGCTGGCGCGATTGCGAGGTCACCCGCATGCCCGGAGGCCGGCCCACCATCACCTTCCACGGCATGGCGGCTGAGTTCGCCACGAAGCTCGGAGTGAAAAATGCCTCCCTGTCGCTGTCGCATACCGTGGAGCAGGCGATCGCACAGGTGATTCTCGAGAGCTGAAGCGCGCCCCTCGGGCCGGCGCGCGCCAGGCATTCATCCGCCGATCTTCCTCCGCCGATCTTTCACCCGCCAATCTTACGCCCGCCATCTGCTAGACTGTCGCCTTCCAATTCATTTATGTCCGTCATCGCCGCGACTTCTGCCCCAACTTCGAGCCGCATTGAAATTCCGGAAAAAACTCTGCTGGCGAGCCTCGCGCTCACCAGCTTCGCCGCAATGTTGCTCGAGCTGGCGCTGACCCGGCTGTTTTCCGTTGTGTTGTTCTACCACTTCGCCTTCCTCGCGATTTCAATTGCCCTGCTCGGACTGGGCGCCGGCGGCGTGTTCGCCTACCTGCTGAAGACCCGCCTCGCGGGCATGGCCACTCGAAGGCTCGCCGCGCTTCTATGCATGATGAACTCCGTGGTCGTGCTGGTGGTGCTCGAGATCGTGCTGCATGTTCCGGTCGCGCTGCAGGTTTCGTGGGCAAATTTCGGACGCCTCACTGCGCTCTACCTGGCCGCAGCCGTCCCATTCTTCCTGACCGGACTCCTGTTCGCAGTCGTATTCGCGCGGGAAACGCACCGCATCCCGCGCCTCTACGGCGCCGACCTGTGCGGAGGAGCGCTGGCCTGCGTGGCGGTCGTCCCCTTACTGAACTGGGTCGGTGGACCCAATGTGATTCTGGTCGCCGCCGCCGCCATGGCCGCCGCCGGAACCGTCTGGGCCGAAGCCCGTTCCCCGCGCAGAAATGCCGCGCTGCTGGCGCTCGCCCTCCTGGCCCTGATCGGCGCGAATTACTCCGGGCGCCTGATCGACGTGGTCTACGCCAAGGGCATGTTCCGCGATCCGGCGTGGGTGGAGTTCGCGCGCTGGAACGCCCTCTCGCGCGTCGAGGTCGATCGCCAGGGTCAGGCCAAGGCCATTGTCATCGACGCTGACGCCTCCACCTACATCATGAATGCCGACGTGGCGCAGTGGCATAACACCGCATGGGAGGACGATCTTATGTCGGCGCCGCCCGCGCTGGCCAACGTTCTGCGCCCGCACGGAGAGTTCGCCATCATCGGCCCGGGCGGCGGTGTCGACGTCCTCCGCGCCGTAGCCAATGGCAGTCCGAGCGTGACTGGAATCGAAATCAATCCCATCATCGCCACCACCATCATGCGCGAGCGCTACGCCGCCTACTCGCAGCATCTCTACGATCGCCCCGACGTGCATATTCACGTCACCGACGGCCGGTCGTTTCTGCGCTCCACGCCGCAGAAATTCGATGTGGTGCAGATGACGCTGGTCGATACCTGGGCCTCGACCGCGGCTGGCGCGTTCGCGCTCAGCGAGAATAATCTTTATACCGTCGAGGCCTTCCGCGAGTACTTCGATCACCTCAAGCCCGACGGAATGATCGCCATTACGCGCTGGGAATTCCGCCATCCCCGCGAAGCCCTGCGCGTGGTCGCTGTCGCGACAGAAGCGCTGCACCGCCTCGGCGTGGCCAATCCGGCCCGCAACTTCATCGTCGCCGCGCAGGGCTCGCTCGACGAAGACGGCATTCCAGTCGTAGTGCTGGCGAAGAAGACCCCCTTCACGCCGGAGGAAGAGACGGCGGTGATCGGCCATATCGAGAAGTACTCAGAACTGGACGCGCTGTACCTGCCGTCGGAGCCTGGGCAGAATCCATTTTCCGATCTGATCGCCAGCAACGATCCTTATTTGTTCGCGCGCGGCTACGCCTACAACGTCGCGCCCGTCTCCGACAACGCTCCCTTCTTTTTCTTCACTCTGAAGCCCGGACAGATTCTCGGCGAAGAGGGTTTGCGCGAGGGCATTGACTGGAAAGTGAATCTTGGAGTGCTGGTTCTCCTGCTCGTGCTGGTGATTTCCCTGGTCGCGGTGTCCATCTTTCTAGTTCTGCCCCTGATTTTAAGGAGCACGATTTTGCGAAGGACGATTCTGAGAAGCACGTTGCCCAGCCGCAATTCCCGCCAGTCGCCGTTTCCGCTGCTCTACTTCATCGCCGTGGGCCTGGGCTACATCCTGGTCGAGATCGCGTTCATCCAGCGTTTCGTTCTGTTTCTCGGCCATCCCACCTACGCCCTGACGGTCGTGATTTTCCTGCTCATGCTCTCCAGCGGCGCGGGGAGCCTGTTTTCGCGAGTCTGGCTGCCGCGCACTAACTTGTGCTGGGTGCCGCTGGGGCTGGTCATCGTGACTCTGCTCGCCGACGTATGGTTCCTGCCCGGCCGTCTGGCGGCCCTGGTCGGCCTGGCCTTCCCATACCGCCTGCTGGTCAGCGGTGTTCTTCTCATTCCCTTAGGCTTCGTCATGGGCATGCCTTTTCCCACGGGCCTGCGCGCGCTCGCGGCCCTGCCCGCTCCGGAGTTTCCTGCTGGGGAAGATGCCTCCGATAACGCGGTCGAATGGGCTTGGGCCATGAACGCAGCGGCCAGCGTGCTAGGGTCCGTCCTGGCCATGGTCATCGCCATCCAGTTCGGTCTGACCGTCACTTTGTCCTGCGGCGCGGCCGCATATCTGCTCGCTCTGCTGCTCCTGCCCGCTCTGCGGACAAAAGCGGCCTGAGGCCGGGCTCGGGTTTTTGTTATCATGCTGCGGTGGGCGTGCAGCGGGGGCCGGCAGTGAATCGGAGCTGTGGGCGCAGCCGGCGCAATCGATCCAAACCGGCATCATCCAGACTGGCATCATGAGGAAATCATTTGCCTAGCCAGAAGCAGCTCAAGTGGTCGCAACTGAAGGTTGGGATCACGGTGATCGTGGCCAGTCTGACGCTGGGCTTTCTGCTGTTCCTCATGTCCGGAACCGCCGGACTCCTCACCACTCGCATCACCCTGAGATCCTATTTCGATAATGCGGAAGGACTGCGCAACGGCGCTCCCGTGCGTCTGGCCGGTGTGGACATCGGCAACGTGACCGGCATCCGCATCGTGCCCGACAAGGACAAGCAACTCACGCCCGTCGAAGTCACCATGAAGGTCAGCACCAAATACATTTACGCCCTGCATCGCGATTCGGTGATCTCGCTCGAGACCGCCGGTGTGCTCGGCGAAACCTATCTCGACATCGAAAGCGCCCAGGCCGTCGGCCCACCTGCGCAGAACGGAGACACGCTGGCCACTCAGATTCATCCCGACTTCAACCAGGTAGTGCGCGCCAGCCAGAGCACGCTGGAGAACATGGACGCCCTGTTGAAGCGCGCCGACCGCATCCTGGCCTTCGCCGAAAGCGGCAAGGGATCGCTCGGAAAACTCATCTACGATCCCACGCTCTACAACCGCCTCTCCAACACCGTCGCCGACCTGCAGAAGGTCGTCGAGCAGATCGCCAGCGGCCAGGGTAGTCTGGGCGCCCTCATCAACCGCAACGACGCCTACGATAAGTTCCTCGCCACCCTCGACAAGATGAACGGCGTTATCGACGACATCAAGGCCGGCAAAGGCACCGCCGGAAAGTTCATTAAAGATCCGGCTCTTTATAACAACGCCAACGACACCATCGCCAATATCAAAAAGCTGACCGAGGACATCAACGCCGGCAAGGGCACCATCGGCAAGCTGGCCAAGGATGAGGAACTGGCCAAGAAGCTCGATACCACGATGACCAAGCTCTCGGAACTGACCACCGAACTGGAAGCTGGCCAGGGCACCGTCGGCAGGCTCTTCAAAGACGAAACCCTCTACAACAACACCAACCAGGCCCTGGTCGAAACCCGCGACCTGCTGAAAGGTATCCGCGAAAACCCCAAGAAGTATCTAAGCATCAAGCTGCATATCTTCTGAGTAAATCGGTGTGGGACGGGATCGGAGTCCGCGTTGGAACGTAGTTTCCGGTTGCCCGTCAGAACGAAGCCGCTGGCGCGGCGGACGCTGCCGCGTAGGTGATGTCGGCAGTCCTGATTTTTGGCTCAGATAATTGTGGGTCACAAGG
>Ga0209040_10000131_pt1 | contig 47523 bp, 51 predicted proteins | sample BogFormECP12_OM3_FD_188240 | JGI IMG/M metagenome (GOLD analysis project Ga0209040, IMG submission 188240) | Bog forest soil microbial communities from Calvert Island, British Columbia, Canada - ECP12_OM3 (SPAdes) (version 2) | ecosystem: Environmental > Aquatic > Freshwater > Wetlands > Bog ... | reverse complement strand
CGAAACTGGCTGGCTTTTGATGACCAGCAACCTCGAACCTAGAGATCATCGGCGATCGAAGTCACCGCGGTCGCAGCCGACACGCTCGATCATTCCGCGAAATGTCGTGGCTCTTGGTTTGTCTGGACCGCGACGTCCCTGACGCCGCGCCCCCCGCCAACTTCGGTTAGCCGGGGTCGATATTGGTCAGCTGGCTCCGAAGGGCTTCCGCCCCAGTTGGGCGAGCCGATTTTTGCGGGCGGCCTCGTCGGTGGTGTAGCGCTCGATCGCGTAATCGGCGACCCCCAGATCGAGGCGAGCTGGTAGACCATCAGGCGGATCGCCGGGTCATGGGCGGTGCTCGCTGTGGGCTCGTGCTCGCGGATCTCGCGGCAGGCATCGACGATGGAGAGCGCGATGCCGCTTGGATTGCAGGCGCCGGGGGTGACGATCACGAGAGCGTCGCGGACCCGGCTGCCATGGGGGTGTTTTGTTTCAGACATGGGTGGTGTCTCCTTGTCAGGGGCGGGGGATGCCCCTAACGCCCAGAGCCCGGCGCGCTTCTGCACGTCGAGCTGGGTAGCGTTTTTCGGAGATTTGATTGACGCCAAAGGCCGTGAACGCTGTTGTTCTTCGAGCCTTTCTGTTTTATTACTTGCGATATGTAGTAATCGTGCACCTTACCTTCAAGGGTACGTAATAGTAAAATTGCAACCTCACAATGAAATTTTTCGGAGTAGGCCGATCACGTCGGGCAGCCGGTAGATCTGCCTCTGTCCAACCCCTATGAAACGCACGGCCAATGCAGACGGTGACCGTCATGGTCTCTCTGACGGAAGCCGAATATTGTAGCTCAAGGTGGGCGTTGACGACCGGGGCCTCGCGGTTGCCGACCTGTTGCAAGAGACATTGGATCTGGGCTTTGCCAATCTGCTGCGGAAAGCGGAAGCGAGGGGCCGGGCCTAATCGCTGCTGGAAAATCAATCGTCAGGTTATTCTCGTCAAAGAATTCCAAAGCCGCCGGTGTACCTCTTCCTCTAAAGATTAATTCCGGATACGCGGAGGCAGAAGGCCGTCATCGGGCGGCGCTCGTTGGGTTCGCGACTGTTTCGATGGTACCAGTCCGCAATGTCGGCCGGATACCCCCGATCCAGATAATGCCCCGACGCTGAGCAGGGCCACCCGGGATGGCCGTGCGGGGGGCTAGCGACACAGCGAACGACCACCCGGGGGGTGTCGTGATCGAGATGATGGCCGCAGCGGGCGGTGATCGGCGCTTCGGCCGGGCGAGCAAATCAGCTGCGTGAATTCGCAGTCTGCAGCCCGTCGAGCACGACCCAATGGGCGAGCGCTGTACGATCCAGACGGAGCCGTCCTCGATTGCGGTTATTGCCTTCGCCATTCAGTTGTGACCGCCCGCGCTCCGTAGGATTTGCTGAACCCGTACGGCCTGACACCGGCCGCCGCGCGATGTTGGGATGCCGCGTTCGCTCAGCGCCTTCGCGATCGCCGCGGCGCTGGGGACGCCCTCAGCCCGGAGAGTTCGATGACTGGCATCAGGTCAGCAGTCCGGGACCCGCCGAGCCTCGGCCTCTTTTGGGCGCCCAGCTCGGCATTTTTGAGGTTCTCCGCCCAGCCGCCGCGCTTCACCCCGCACGCCTTGGCGGCGACAAGTACCGCGGTTATCCACTCCAAGATCGCGCGCCGCTCTTCCTCCGCGAGGATCGCCAGGATGCCGACCGTCACCCGATAAATCGCCCAGCCTCGACGCGCAACGGCAATGCCGGTACTACCACGCTCGCGGCGCGCGTCCTTTCATGTGCGCGGGCGGGATCAAGTGGCCACCAAGTTCCGCGGGGTCTCACGCGTTAATATCCGTTAGAGATTGATCATGGCGCAAACGGATCGGTGTCGCGAGTTAGGTGCCCGGCTCGGTAGTCGACATCGGTCAGTGGAACGCCGCGAACACTTTCCAGCCATGCCCCGAGCAACGGATCGCCCCACGTCAGCAGCCGCACGCCCTCGGTGAGCTTCGCTGTCGCCACCTGATCGTCGGGGCTCGCTGCTGTTGGTGGATGACGGTCCGCCACCTCGCCGCTGAAGGTGACGAGCACCTCCTCCTGGGCTTGCAGCCCGAGATGCTGCGGCGCATCGGGCCAGATGATGCTCAGACACCCTTCGGTGCCGTCAGCGGTCGTCGCGATCGCGCCGGGCTCCGGCACCGCGGACATCTGCATGCCGGGTGCGGGATGGGCGAGGCACCACGCGGCGAGACGCTTCTGACTCAGTGCGGTGCGGCTAGCACGAGGTCGCTCGCCGACATCCTGCTCGACAATCGAATAGTCCTCGAACGGCTGGATCGCCACCGAAGGCCGCCTTTGCTCGGCTTCGACCAGTTGCCGGCGCGCCTCGTCAAGCTCGATCTCGCCTCTTGCCAGCCGCCGCAGGATCCGGGGCATCTCGGCCAGGATCGGTTGCAGCGGTCCAACAACTTCCTCAAATACGCGGATGCGGTTCTTCAGGGTGTCGTAGGTGTCCTCCTCAATGGTGTGCCGGACGTAGAGATTGACGATCAGCACCCGTTCCGACTGCTGGCCAATGCGGTCGATGCGCCCGATGCGCTGTTCGACACGCATCGGGTTCCAGGGGAGGTCGTAATTGATGAGCGCCGAGAACTGCTGCAGGTTCAGACCCTCGGACGCCGCATCGGTGCCGAGCAGGATGCGAATCGGCGTAGCGTGATCGGGCTTCGAACGCGCTTTGATCTCCGCCTTTTCGACTACCTTCCAGCTGTTGGCGATCGGATCCCACACCTCGCCGCCGCGCCCCGAATAGCAGCCGATCTGATCGCCGAACCGGTGCTCCAGCCGGCTGCGGATGAAATCCAGCGTGTCCAGATATTGGGTGAAAACGATCACCCTGTGCCCGCTCTCGATCAAGTTGCGCAACCGCTCCTCGAACACCTCGAACTTGCTGTCGCGCGAGATCTGGTTCAGCGTGCGAATGTAGTCGTTGAGGTAGTTGCGCTCCCGCTCCAGCTGACCGCGACGCCGCGGATCGCTATAGAGCCGCATCAGGCGTTGGCGTTCCCGATCAAAGGCCGAGCTCGCGTCGATCTCGCCGTCCTGGTCCTCGTCCTCTTCCTCGGCAAAGTCCTTGAACGCTTCGCTGGCGAGCGCTTCGTCCAGCGCCTGCTGGATGTTGGTGATCAAGTCGCGCCGCCTCTCCAGGCTCTTGCGGAACGCGGTAAAGCTGCTGGCGAGTCGCTTGCGAAAAACGGCCATTAGAAAGCCGACACCGCTCCGCTCCTCCGGCGCTACGTCAGCGAGGCGGTAAAACTGCGAGCACAGCTCGTCAATACGCGCGTAGGCCTGGTGCTCCTCGGATGTCTCGAAGTCGACGGGCGCATCCCAGGGCGCGCGCACCGCCAGTCCCTGAACAAGCCCCCGCTCCTGGTACGCGCGCAACGTCGCGCGGGTGTACCGGAACGTGAACACGCCGAGCGGAGTCTGGCGAGACAGCAACGGTGTCATTGCTTCGGCCCGGTTGCCCGGGAGCTGCTGCAGCACCAGGCCCAGACCGCGGCCCCGCTGGATCTCGCCGATCGCATTCTCCCAGTCGAAGGCTGGCCACGGCGGCGGCGGGTGTCGCGGTTCGAAATCCGGCGCGCCGTTGGTGACAGCGATGCGGCTCAACCGAATCACTTCGTTGCGCACGCTCCTAACGCTGCCGAAGGCGCTCAAATCGCGGAAATATTGCTCGAACGCCGACAGGGTTGACCAGGGTTGCCATTCCGGCCGATCCAGGCCGCACAACAGCATCAGGTCATGCACCTCCCGCGGCTCGATCTGCATCGGCGTCGCCGTCAACAGCCAGAGGCCACGAAACAGATTGCGCCGCTTGAAGTCCTGCAGCAGGGAGAGGAACTGGTTGGGTTCGTCAGCGCCGAACACACGCTGCCGTGCCGCGTGCGCCTCGTCGACGATCACTACGTCCCAGGGCTTGGTAATGGCGCCGACCTCGGCCTGCCGATCGGCGCGCGCGATGAGATGGCGGGAGACGACGACAATGCCGTCCTCGGCCAGCGGCTCTGCGACGAAGCGGACCCTGCCGGCGACGTCGGTCAGGCACCGGCCGTCGTAAAACCACGCGGTGAGCGCGAACTTCTCTCGCAGCTCCTCCATCCACTGCCGGATCAGGCCCCGTGGCGCGATCAACAGCGCCCGCCAGATGTCCCCCCGCAGCATGAGCGTGCGGAGCGCGAGGCCTCCCTCGATCGTCTTGCCAAGACCGACCTCGTCGCAGAACAGAAACGACTTCGGGAACGATGTGACCGTCTTGCGGGCGACCCGATCCTGGTGCGGGAACGGCTGGAACGGCTGGCCGTCAGCCCAGAGCGGTTCCAGGAACAGGTGTGCATTTTCCGGGCGCTTCGGCGCATCCAGCAGCCACTGCGCCTGAATGCGATCGATAAGCGGTGTTTCTTCGACCGCTGCCGCGTCCATCGGATCGCACGGAGGGTTCCGTTCCCCAAGCTCGAAATAATGCTGGAAGTGATCGAGGTAGCGACGTACCGCTTCCGGCAGAGGCAGGATCAGAAGCTGCGGGTCACGGCGATCCCAGATCGTGCTGAACTCGTCGAGCTCGCCGTGGATGTCCTCGGCATCGAGATCGGCAAACCAGGAGCGGCGCACGTCGAACTTCTCGCGATTGCGGGCCCAGGCCGCACCTGTCTCATTGACCGAGCCCTGAAAGCTGATGCGGTCCCCATTGGCATCGGCCAGGACGCCGGACTTGGGATGGAACAGCGCACCCTGACGACCTGGAAGATACGGTCGTCCGGACGGATCGAGCGGTAGGGCAATCCGCACCTCGAGGAAGGCGTTGGCGATCATCCAGGCGAGCGCGCCCAGCCGATGCTGGGAGATCTGATCCTTCTTCGGCCGCCACCCGGCCGGCAGGCCGAGCCGCACACATTCCTGCTCGTCCGGCTCCAGACGGCTGACTAGCCCCTGACCGATGCTGTTGCTGAGGGCCGCCTCACCCAGGCGGAAGGCTTCGATGTCGGCCGGTGACCAGGTGGCGCCGCTGATCAGTCGCATCGGCGGCTGGCGGGACGAAATGAGCCGGGAAACGTTATGAATGAAGGCGGCGATGCCGGCGGCAGCGATGACAAGGCTCGCTGAGTCGAAGTACCCAGCCTGTCGGTCGTAGCAGACCGCCTGGCTCAAGATCGGTGTGTAGAAGGTGTTGACCAGCTCACCGGCCTGGCCGAAGTACCGACGCCGCAGATCGAGAAGATCGCGGAAACCCATTGCGGCTCAGCCGCGCCAGTTCTTGAGTACCAGGTCCCAGGCGCGGCGAGCCTGCCACGTCGCGGCACCCCATGCCGACATCTCCGACCTCTTGCCGAAGACCCGCTCCAACAGATCCAGGGTGACGGCAAAAGCGCCGATGAATTCGGACTGATCGCCGTAGCCTGCCGTCCTCAGCCAACGCTTCAGGGTCTCGACGCCGTGACTGCCGACGTCCTCGGTGCCGACCATTAGCGCGATCGCGTTCCAGACGGCGGCGCCGACGAAGCTGGGAAATGTCCGCTCCTCCCAGATGTCGGCGGCGCGGCCCGCCCGCCCAGCCGGGGCGGCTTCGCCTAGAAGGCGGAGGGAGACCCGCTTCATGTCGACCTCCTGTGGCGGGTGCAGGATGAACGTGTCCTTGTCGACGGAGAGAAGGCTCATCCGTTTGAAGTCGTCCGGATCCACGTTCAGCGACTTGGCGAGCTTGCGCACGTCGTCGCTGCTGGCCTGCTCACCCAGGAAGGTGTCGAGCCACAGCCAGAGCGCCTGGGTATTGCGATCGACAGCCTCTGCCGAAAAGCCATAGGCGAGTGAGCCGATATCGCTGCGCTCGGTCAGCTCGGCGAAGATCTGCGACAATCGCCAGCGACCTACCGCCCGATAGGCTTCCTCCAAGGCGTCGATCAGATCGATCGGACGCCCGGCGAAGCAAGTCACCGGCCAATTCTTCGCCACCTCCCCGAGCGCCGGGCCGAGCGCCGAGAGGTAAAGGTCGGTGCCGGCGAGGCCCTGCTTTTGAAAGTGCGCGGCGGCGCCCGCAGCGATCTGGCCGACCCGCGTCTGCACCGTGGCCCAGTTACCCACCGGCTGCTCCGTCTCCTCCCGCGGCAGGCAGAGGAGAAGGATGGTGCTGCGCGCCGCATCGAGCCCGCGGATGTTTAGACCCTGCGGGGCCTCCGTGAGGATCGGCGAGAGCTGCGGATCTCGAAACCGGCAGTGATCAATGACATGCCGAGGGCCTGCCAAGCCCAGGTCTGCTTATGGTTGAACATCACAACCAGCCGACCTGAGGGGTGCAGCATCTGCCGCGACCGGCGGAACACCTGCGCCATTTTCTCTTGGTAGAACTGATGTGCGCGATCCTTGGCAGATATTGGTTTCGGGCCGACGCGGGCAAACGCGAGCTTTCGCGCTTCGGTTACCTTGACCTTTTGCAATTGGATCTGCACCACAGCATCTTCGTAATGCGCTTGCCAGACGCTCAATTCGCGCTCTGTGTCACGGCGGAAACGGGTCTCGTTGGCAACTGCCTCGCGGAAACTATCGGTCAGCGGTTCCCTAAACCACGGCTCAAGGCTCGGATACTGTCCAACGGATCGCTTCATCCAGACATAAAAGAAGTTCGCCAGCTCGCTGTACTGAACATTGTGGTAGTAGGGCGGATCGACACAGATCAGGTGAACGCTGCCGGGAGGTGGGTTAGAGAGAGCGGCGGCGTCCTCGCAGGTCACCGTCGGAACGATCACCTTGGGCCGGATGTGAACCTCAAGCGGCGCGGTAGCGGTGACGGGAATCTCATCGTCGCTCGCCTCCCTTTCGCCCGCCAGATTTTCGGCCTCGCCAGCAGCGTCGCTCTCTTCTCCTCCTTCATCGCCGTCTCCTTCGTCATCGCCCCTCAGTTCGACCGGTCCGCCGTGGATGAGCGCTTCAAGTTGCACGTAGGCATCGATGACCTGCGACGCACCCCACCGGACTGTTTCACGGGCCCCTTCGAACTCGCAGAAGCTCCCCTCGAACCGGTAGTCGTGGCCCGAAAAGTTGCTGCGAACCGTTTTTCGTCCGGAGTGCCAGGTCGTGCAGACGTTGTTGTAGCTGACGACCTTATCGAGGATGAAGGCGAGGTAGACGCCGACGGCCTCCGCCTGATCGATGGGCAATTCGACCTTCGCACGCTCCTGGGCGGCTCGGATCTCTTCCAGGATGACGATATTGGTCAGGAGCTGCCGCGGTAGGAAGAAGTCGCGAAAGCGGACGATACCCATCTTACGAGGTTCGCGCGTCTTGTCCCCTTCCGGGATTTCTTCATTTGGAACGAGATCCTTAGCCTCCCATTGCGGCAGCAGGCGGCGCAGCTCGGCCTCGGCGGAGCCAATGGCATCCAGATCCTCCTTCCGCGGCGCTCGGAACCGCCACAGCCAACGTGTTTTCTCCTTGCCGTCCCGATAGGTGAGTTTGACTGGGACTTGGCTGCAGACCGCGTAGAGCTGCGCGGCCAAGCCGCCCTCGCGCGACCGGGCGACCGCCTTGACCTCGTCGCCATCCATAATGTGGCCGCAGCGCGGACAGATCGCCTTCCCGTCCTTGAACGTCGGCGTCCCGGTCGGATGCCAGCGCTCGAAGTCCGGCCGGGGCCAGCGGCATTGCGCCCACTCGTCACGGTGCACGATTCGGAACGTGCAGTCGTCGCCTAGGCTGCGGTGAGGCACCTGCGGAAACGCCGCCAGGTCCTGTTCCGGTTTGCCTTTCTTCTTGACGATGTGGAAATTGGTCGAGAGCGGGATGTTTAACCCACAATTCGGACACGGCACGAGACGTGTCCATAAGTAGCTATTCTTCCTGGGGATGCTGCTCTCATCGGGGCGACGGTTTTCGATGCTTCTGGCAGAAAACTTCCGTCCGACCTCATTTTGCAGCTCTGGCCACCACGTTTTGGGATCCTCTAGAGGAAAGAAATGACCGAGACGGGCAATGACCCCACGATGAATATCGGCTGCGAACCGCGCGACGTCGTTCGAAAGAGACGAACCGAAGCGGGCAGGATACTCCAGAGTTGCCCTGAGCACCGTCGCCGCTACTGGATTCAACTCATTGGCAAATACCTTGGCACCGTACCGGATCCCCTCCAGAGGGATGACGCCGCCTCCGGCCATTGAGTCCAAGATCGCAACCGGCTCATTGCTCGATAGCCCTATGGCCAAACGGGAGTCTTGCAGAACCCCGTTGATCAGTGCTTCGGTCGGCGATACCGCGAAAGCCGGCGGATGTCGATATCCCCAAGTCGAACCTAAAATTACGCGGCGACCATCGTCGGCCTCTTCCGCGGCCGCCAGGCGCTGATAGGCCCGAAAGGTGTCTCCTGTAATTCCCAGAGCTCGTAGAAGACAGTTATGCTCCTTCGAAAGTTTCGTTGGTAAGACATCGGATATTAGGCTTCGAAAAAATCCTGTTAGGGGCTCTTGTTTTGGTGCCAATTCCTCAAGGTCTCGCTCAGACGGCTCCGAGACCATAAAGGGCAAGACCTCGTCCCTGATGCTCAGATCAAAGGGGAGCAGCGCGCCGAGGATCGCGGCGCGACAGACCGTCGGCGGTCGACGCGCCCACCAAATATGCAGGCGATTCTGCGGCGGTCTTTGCCGTGCATTGTTGTCGCGCTGGCACTCGGCCGACAGCGAGGCGCAAGGCAACCCCGCTTCGAGCAGCGACGGCTTGCCGCGCCGGCCCGGCCCGTTCATCACAGACCGCCTTTCGCCACGATCTTCCGCGATCGGCCACTGTGCCTGGGCTTGGCCGGCAACGTCTCGTCCGGTTGCGCCGGCCCTCCAAAAAGATAGCCCCCCTCCTCCTCGCCCAAGCCGCGTTGCCGCAGTCGTGGCGTCTCCTGACAGGCGGGTCCGACGGCAGGCGCCACCGGCTCCTCCTTTGTCCGTGCCGCGGGCACCTCGTCTTCCTCACTCGGCTCCTGATGGGTCAGCAGAACACGCAAGGCGGCGCGGCCCCCCGCTTGCCGGTAGCCGTAGAAGCAGAGCGTGAACCAGTAGAGCAGCACCTCCGACGGCAGCGTCGCCAGACCATCGCGGAACATCCGCCGCTGGCCGGCGCCGGCGAGCCAGCGCGCGGCGGAAAAGGCGAGCGCCAGGCGCATGCCGTCCTCCTGCTCCAGCCAGCGTGGCGTCGTCTTCGGACCGAACTGCTCGGCGGCGATCGGGCCTGGCTCTTTGCAGCGCTGCAGGTAGGGGTGGGAGACCTGCCGCAGCCAGTTCGTCGCCGTCGGCGCCGAGCAGGTCGCCAGAGTCCGAACGCTGGCCTCACGGTTCATACCGCGCGGCTCGTCGGGAAACAGCTGCAGCTCCCAGATGTCGCCGCGTTTCGGTTCGTGCCGCACCCGCAGACGGAACCGCTCCATCAGCCAGCCTTCCCATGCGTGCGCGCCGGCACGGCCTCGACACTGATCTCGCCCTGGTTTGCGTTCATCATCGCCGTGCGGTAGGTGTCGAGCGCCGCATCGCCGAGCGCCAGCGCCGGATGGAACGCCAACCGTGCCTCGATCATGACGTGCAGGCTGCCCTGTCGCTCGAACGGCCAGATCGGCGCCAGCATCCCATGGATTTCCTCGAAGCGGCCGTTGAACGTGAGGCTCACGGTCTCGTTTCGACCGTCAACCTCCCTCTGCCCGTTCGCCCGCACCTCGGCCGTGACGGCGGCGGCCTGAGGCCGGTCCGCCCAGGTGGCGCGGAGCGTGTTGTCGAAGGCATCGCGACTGTGGGCGAAGATGCGCAGCTCCGCCAGCCGAACACCCGGAAAGACGGCGAGATCCTCCCACATGCCGGCCAGCACCTCGCGCGGCGTACCGGTGCGCTCGATCGGCTGTGGCCCTCGGCCGGGCCGAAGGACGTCCAGTTCCTGGGCGAGGGGTGAACCTGGATCGATCAGCGTCCAAGCGGAGCCAACGGCGATCCGCGGCGACGGCTCTTCGGCGCCGGTGAAGAACGTTTCGTCCGGCTGATGCCGCCACGCGCACCAGAGGCTTGCACTTACTCCTTCCGCGAGAACGCTCTCCAATTGCGGTCGGGTCAGGTCCCGCCAGACCGAACGCGCGTTCCGCTCCAGGTCTTCGGTCTCCAGCCGGTCGGCGCCGCTCGGCCAGCACCGGGCCTTGATCTCGGCTGGGGTCAGCGGCGATGTATCGATCTGTGGTCCCGTCGCGCGCGGATAGATGTGCTCGTCCAATGCTGCCTGATACGTCCACAATTCCGTCTGCCCATCAAAGCGCGTCGTTCCCGGCCATTCGCCGATCTCCGCCGAGCCGATGGCCAGGTTCGGACCGCGCAGGTAGAGCACCCAACGGTTTTCCCGCGCGCCGTCCTGCAGACCCCGCCACAGCACCGACTTCTCCGGCTGGACCGGGAAATGCGGAGATTGCGCGACCGCCTCCAGCAGGGCCTCGCCCGTTACTCGCGGTGCCGGATCTGCGCCGTGCGACGGCCAGAGGTGCTGCCAGATCTCCTCCGCCGAGACGATGATTGGAACGACGATGCGGTCCTCGACGGCAGCGACCGGATCATAAAGGATGTGATCGGGCGCGATCAGTGGCGACAAGCCGTCTGCGTTCTCGCGAGTGACGATGCGCTTCTCTGTCTGGCGGTAGTAGATCCACAGCGCGTCCGGCTGCGCCTTGATGCCGGCGCGGAAGGTCGGGAACAGATCTGTCGGCTTGAGCACGAACGGCAGTTCCGGCTCGCGTCGCAGGCGATCCCACACCTGTTCGGTTGCGAGACGGCGTTCGCCCTGTTTCCACAGGGGTGCCCGCTTGACGATGCGCGGATCGAGAACTAGCGGGTCATTAGCGTCGGCCTGGCGAACCAGCTTGTTGTATTGACGCAGGCACTGCAGGATCGGTCCTTCGGCGACGGCGGCGCGAGCGTTTTGCCGGCGGCGGGTGGCCGGGTCGGCGGTCTCACCGAAGTCGACGCGGAAACACTCCAGCATCGAGCCGGCACCACCAACGTCGAATAGCGTATCGGCATCGGCCGTGCCGCCCCGCGGAAAGGCTAGGATGCGGTAGGCTTCGAGCATCCGGCTGCGCACATTGAGCGCGGTCTCGCCGATCTTCTGGGCGACCTGAGCCTTGTCGTCCTCCAGTGCCAGGAACTCGGCCGGCACGCCGGCGGCGCCCTGCCGCGCGGCCAGCACCAGCGCTCGGTAGTCTTGGCCGCTGCCTGCGGCGAGGCTCCGCTGCTCCGTTTCCAAGTCGGCCTTCACCCGCTCCCAGCCGATGTTGTCGCGCACCGCGTCTTTTAGGCCTTCGACGCGGCTGCATTCGGCGAGCAGGAAAGCGAGGTTGTTGCGGTAGGTCCGCGGGCTTTGGTTGACGCCGGCGACGTTGAAGATTGTCTTGGCAAAGTTGAGCCGGTCACCTGCGCCGACCGCGCCGCACTCCTTGTCATAATGAATTATGACGAGCCGGAGCCGGTCAGCCGTGTCGGCGACGCTAGTGTGATCGACAGGGAAGAGGATGGGCTGGAAGCTCTCGAAGCCCGAGAGGACCTCGTCGATCCAGCCGTCGAGGACGGTGCGGATTTCCGCCGGCTGATGCAGCAGCTTCTGCCGGTGCTCCTGCCAACGTTTGTTGGTCGACGCCCGGGTGCGGAACAGGAAGTGTTCGCCGTCGCGGCGCATGTACCAGGCGCGCCGTTCGGTCTCTTCTAGCGCCCGATGGACATAGCCGAGGTCGATGCCAGGTCGACCGAGCGCCAGAGCCACCTCCGATGCCGTCAGCCCGCGCGACCCGTCGGGCAGGCTGTGCAGGAACGTGACCAGCGCCGACTCTGTCGCCGCATGCCACGGCCAGCCGGCTTCGGCGTCCGAAGCGTGCGTGCCACCGCCCGGCCGGACGACGTCGGCTTCAAGGGCCGGAGCGAAGGCAGTCTTGCCAAGGCGGGAAAGGATCTCGTCGCGGATTTCTGCTTGCGTCAGATCGACATGGTGGGCCTGCAGGAGGTAGGCATCGCGCAGCTGATTCTGGCGCTGCCATGTCGCGCGGATGGTTCTGGCCACAAGGCGAAGGGCGCCGCGCGTGCTCTGGAACTCCGGAATGTCCGCTAGCCGTTCGGCGAACAGACGGATGAACTCGGGATGGAACGGATAGCCGAGCCGGAGGTGCTTCTCTTCGAAGTTCGCCTCGAAGGCGCGTGGTTCGATGGCGACCCCTTCATCCCGTTGCCGTTGCAGGTGCTCCGCGTAGGCGCGCGCGACCTCTGCCGACCGCGATTGATCAACCGATGAGAAGAGCCGCCGAGCCAGCACAGCGGAGCGCTCGGTCGCTTGCGTGGGCGTCAGCGCCCGGGCTTTGCGGGCGACGGTGCGCCGCGCTTCTTCCGGTGCCTCGAGAATGGCGTCGAGGTAGCGCCGAAGCTCGGCGGTGACGCGACGGTTGGCGTCCTGCTCGGTCGGCAGGGTTAAAATTAGGGCCGTCCCGGGACGTTGATCGGTGACGCTGAACAGCGTCTGCAGGAAGGTGTTCCATTGCGCATTTATCTTGCTGCGCGGATGGTCCCGCGGGAGCGCGGCACAGCGCGCCATGTACAGCACGAGTTCGTCGATGAGGATCAGAACCGGCTTGTCGCCCAGCGCCTGGCTGAGGTCCGAGCGGGAGGGCACGCCACCCTGCAGATCGTTCTCTTTGATCCGCTCGTATCCGGCGACGCCGCCCGCCATCAGCGCGATTTGGCCCCAGGGCGTGTAGGTTCGGACGGTCTCGCCGTCGACGGTCACTTCGGCGCCAGTGAGCGGGCTGGACTCCTCGCCGACGAATGCGGCGATACGCGTCGCGTCCGGGTCGGGGAAGCGGCTTATGAGGTAATCCTGGAGCAGGCTTCTGGCTTGAGAAGATGCCTTGGCGGCGTGGACGCAGGCGATCAGGCTGTGCGTCTTGCCGCCACCGAACCCGGTTTCGAGCTTGAAGATCGGTGTCGCGCCTTCAGATCCAGCAAGCCGTTCGACAATGTCCTTGACGAGGACCTTCAGATTGTCGGTCGGATGGGTGCCTGCGAAGAAGCGATCCGGGTCGAGATAATCCTGATGGGCGTGTCCGGTGACGACGGCCCAGAGGTCAGCGGCAAAGATCGCATCCGGCAGCTCGCCTGCCAGCACCTCCGGCTTCGGAACGCAGGTATCGAAAACCGTCGGAAGCACCATGGTTTCCTCGAATGCAACCAATTAAAAAAATTTGGTACGAGAGTTATACACATCAGGTTGCGAAATAGGAAAAGTAGCACGAGATGCGCCCAACACCTCCGACAGGCCGCAATCTCGAAGAGGGTCCATCGCCATATAGGAGGTCTCGGATCGAGGGATTGCTCGAGCTTCGGGCCAAGCCCTGGCTGAGCTCAAGGCGAGCGGTGACTTTGCCGGCCTCAGCGCCGAGGAATGCGTCACCGCCCGCCACGACATCGAAACTCTCGTCGGCCTCGACGAGTACTACGCCATCGAGGAAGAGACGGTCGAAGAGGGAAAATGGGGCGAGCGCTGAACCGAACCGAGGACACCGGCCTCCGCGGTCAAGAACCGGCAATACGGGCCACTTTGGGCGCAGAGCCCTCGCGCTGATCTGCTCCTCTTCGGCATCCATCGCCGGGGTGACGACATCGCTGTCCCAGGACCAAGGCGACGGATGGCCCAGCCTTCGCTGTTGCTTGACAGAGAGCAGCACGCGGTCCCGGAGTGCGCCGCCCTTGTGCCGCCCAGAGAACTTCACCGAGGTGCTACAGTTGCGCGACGCCGGCGCGGGCGCAGTCTTCGTCCTGCTGAGCGGTGCCGCCGCTTACGCCGCAGGCACCCTCGACGACGCCATTGCGGATGATCGGAACCGCTCCCTGCCCCATGATCATATGGCCGCCCTCCGCCACGGCAACCCCGCGCGGCGTTGGCTGGTCGGCGCGCTCTTCCATCTCGCCGCTTGGACGGCCGAATGCAGCCGAGGCGACGGCCTTTCCTTGGCTTGCATAGGCGCTTGCCCATATCGCGTTGTCCATGCGCTGAAACGCAACCGGCCGGCCGCCGGCATCGCAGACCGAGGCGCTGATCTTGATGTTCAGCTCCTGTGCTTTTGCCAAGGCGCCCCGAAGGATGCGATTGGCTTCTTCCAAGGTGAGACCCATCGATCGTTTCCTCCGCCTGTGACATTGATGTTTGCTCGCCGGCGTGACTATAGCGCGCGGGCCAATTGTCGTATACGACCCGACGCTCCGGCTGACCGCCATCTATCCTCGCACCGGAGCCGTTCATAAGCGTCGAAGGCGCGTGTGCGGCATCCTTAAGCGAGGCATAAGCGCCCTACCCTGCATGCACCTGCACAAGGCGCTGACACCGGATGAAGCGCTCATGATGATCCGCACAGCCAACGCGGCGCGGATGCGAGCTTTGGCCTGATCCACCGGTGCATCACCGTGCCCCGGACAATCACAGGACAAGACGCATGAAAATCGACGGACACTGCCATTGCGGTCAGATCACCTTCGAGGCGGAGGTCGATCCCTCGGCGCTCACCATCTGCCACTGCACCGACCGCCAAACGCTCACCGGCTCGGCGTTCCGCATAAATATCCCCGCGCCGGCCGCGCATTTTGTGTTCCGCAGCGGCACGCCGAAGAGTTATGTGAAGACAGCCGAAAGCGGCAACAAACGCCGCCACACCTTCTGCGGTGATTGCGGCACGCCGATCTATGCCTGTGCGGTGGACAATCCGCAGACCTATGCCCTGCGCGTCGGTACGATCACCCAGCGTGCGGCCTTCTCACCGCGGTGGCAAAGCTGGCGGCGTTCTGCGCTGCGCTGGGTCGACGCGCTCGCTACCGCGCCGGCGACCGAGAAAGGGTGACGCGCTGGGTACTGGCGCTCTACGCGGCCGCAGGTTCGCGCTGTGTCGCCGGTGCCGTCGGCCGAAATATAGTTGTCGCCGACTTGATTGAGAATGCATCAACCCCATGCACCTGAAATATTGGTTTGGCCAGGTCCAGCGGATGCTCTGGTCGTCACTGCGGAGAAAGCGGCCGTGTCATGGGAACCATCCATTTTCGGGGGATGCGCTCAGCGTTGCCGCCGGCCGTCATGATGTTACTGATAGGGTTGGTCGCGGGTCTGCAAAAGACGGCCGTCCGTAGCACTCGGTTCAGGTTCACAGGATGAGGGCGGAGACGAAGGCTTGCAGCTGTTCCCTGGCCGTCTCGATTTCGGCGGCAGCCTTCTCGATCGCGGTCGACAGGTTGGTGATCGTGCCTTCGGTTTCGCCGAGCTTGTCGAGCGTCTGCTTGTAGAGCGCCGTATCGCGTCCAACCGCCGCGAGATTGTCACGCAGCCGTTTTTCGTCGTCGACGAGCTGGCGACGTTGCTCTTTGAGCTTATCGAGCTCAGCGTTCTGCCGCCCGAGCGCCTGCCGCCGCGAAGCGAGCTCTCCAAGCGCCTTCTTGACCGAAGGTTCAAGCTCGTTTGACGCCACGAGGACGCCGAGCCGATCGTCTGCCAAGTCGAGAAGCCGGATCGTCTCTTCGAGCGGGCGCTCCATTGTCACCACGACATTATTCTGCTTGCTTCCGGTGAGCGTCACCGGGATGCGGTAGGCATCGGCGCTGAACTCGACATGCGTCGGGTCCGGGGTTGCGAGGCTCCAGCCGGCAAGCCGCGGCTGCTCTATCAGCAGGCGATGCTCCCCATCGCTCGCCGCCCTCAGCCGATAGGTGGTGATTTGGCGCGCGAGCCGGGTCAACCGCATCACCCCTTGCGCGATGGCTGCTTTGACGATCGCATGCTGCTCCTCGCTGCTGCGATCAACGGTGACTTTGCTGTTGACGGCATAGCTCAGCATCCGCCTTTCGCCGGGCGGGAAGGCGGCCAGCCGGGCATCGCCGAGATAGGTCGCGCCAGCCGCCGTGGCCTGCTCGTAAAGCGTCAACACGCCCGGCGGCAGACCGGTTTCGCCGTCATTGTTGAGAGCTATCGCCGCCAGGGGATGACGCTGATCGGCCGATGACTGATAGACGTCGATGCGCTGCGCTGGCAGCTCGCGATCGAGGATCGGCAGCACGAGGCTCTGCCCCGCCGCCACCGAGACCTTGTAGGGCAGAGCGAAGACGATCTGGGTCACGCTTTCTGCCGCTTGAGCGGCTTCGATCTGCGCCGGTACGCTCGCAGGCGGAGGGGGTGCCGGGACGGCTTCTGCGGCCGAGCGAGCCATCGCCAACGCCTTCTGTTGCGGAGCAGGAGAAGGAGCTGCAGCGTCCCGGGCTGCCAGCTCAGCCCCGATGCTACCCGTGTCCAGTTTCGGCAGAACGCGGCCCGCTACTTCGACCGGAACATTCGGCCGCGTGACGTAATAGCTCTCGAACAGCGATTGGCGAAAGGTCACGGGGTTGCCCGACAGCAAGGTCAAACTCACGTCGTGCCAGGGTTGACCGCTGAAATTCTCAAGTATCGCCCAGCCTTGCAGCCGTGCGCGGTCGGCTCGGGGATCGCCCGGAAGGCTCAGCCGATAGGAGGCTTTCCACAGCGGTACCGCGACGACGTAGCCGACCCGGATGCTCCGAGTACCAGTTCCATGGCTTTCGAGGGTCAGGCGCCGACGTCCGTCTGAGCGGTAAGCGGCAAGTCGCGACAGCGCGGCGGCGACCTTTTGCTGCAGCTCGGGGTCGACAAAGGCGATGCTGTCGGCATCCTCCAAGATGAATTGCTCGATCCCGCCATCGGTCAACAAGGTCACGCGGTTGCGCAGGATCGCAAAGTTATCGGGGCCGCGCGATGTCTCATCGACGACACGCAACAGGCGCCCGTTCATCGGCTTTGCGCCGGTCACCCGCACTTCGGCACCCTGTAGGGCATTGAGGAGGGCGGGCGCCGAGTCGAGCGCTGTCCTGTCGAAGGGGAGATCGACAAAGGTTTGCGTCAACGGCTCGCGGCCGGGCAGAGTAACCTCGCCGGCAGTGCCGCCATCGTCATAGACGACGAGGCTCTTGAGGATGTCGTCGACCTGGTCGAGCGGCACGTCGAGGCTCAAAGTCGCGTTGCCGTCGACCGTGGCTTCATATTCGAAATAGCCGACACCGCCGCTCGACAGCATGATCCGCTGGAGCGAGAGATCGGCAGCATTCGCCGGACCGACCACGGCCAAAAGAACCGCCGCCTGCCACCATCGCACCATCGCGCTCTCCCTCTCTGGGACGGCGCGATCGTCGGCATCTGTTGTGGCGATTTTGCGGTTGAGGCACAGCTGATTGCGGGATCACGGTCTGGGCGGGCGTCGACTGGCGGCAACGTGGACGGAGGTGACGGCGGTGCGGGCCAGCGCGGCAGGATTGGGTCGAGCTGCAACCGGCCTGGCGCCCCTACGGCCTGGGCCGGCCGGCCACGTTCAGCGGCGGCCGTCCCCCGTAGGGGGGGGAAGTGCTGAACATTTGGAAATGGGGGAATGCCGCATTTCCACGAGGCTGCTGAAAATCATTTCCAACCGATGCGCTGAAAATGCGAAGAGGCCACAGAAACCGCCATTTCCAGATCTCCAAGGCCATTTCCGCGAACATGAAGGCCGGCTTAACTGTTGAACATCGCGATCGGCTCGTTGGCGTGTTGAGCCAAGTTCAGATGAGGCGCCTGCCGTAGTCCCTCATCCTACCGAGCCAGCCCTGTCGCTTCGCATCGCTCGCCGCATCCACCATCCCCAACAGGGTCTCGCAGACAGGCTTCATCCCGGCAAATTTGAGGACGCTTCGTTCAAGCCCGCGGACCCCGTGTGCCTGGAAGTACCAACGGTAGATCGGCGCCGGCATGCCCATGGTGACGACGAGCCGCGCCGACCGCCCGACAAGTAGCCCCTTCGGGAAGCCGTGCTTGCGATACTCGAGGGCGACATCGGGGCGCATAACCTGCTCGATGAAGGCCTTGAGGAGAGCTGGCATTGTCCCGTGCCATAGCGGGAAGATCATGACGAGATGCTGCGCCGAAATAATTGCTCTTTGTGCGTCGACCAAGCTCTCGGGCAGATGACCCGTCTCGAACTCCTCTCGTGTGCGCAGAATTGGGAAGTCGAGGCGCGCCACTTCGATCCGTATCACGTCATGTCCGCCAGCCGCAGCACCTTCCGCATAAGCGTCGGCGAGTGCATGGCAGAGGCGGTTGCCGCTCGGATCGGGATGGCCTTGGATGATGGTGAGCCGCGGCATAGCTAGGCGATCCTCATTGCTCGGGTGTTTTCGATCGCTGACCGTTTCCCGAACCGGCATCACACGCTTTGACCGGGATCAATCCGGCGCCGTGTGAACCCGAACCCGATCGGACCTAAGATCGCCGGAAGAGCGAGCCGGGTTCGTCGATCATGAGGGCGCGGCTGTGCGGTTCTGACGAGGAGGGAGGAAAGGATGGAAGCCTACCACATCGACCGCTTCGGCAGCGTTGACGGGATCGTGCTGCGCTCGAGCGAGGATCCTCGGCCCGGGCCGAAGGACATCCTGATGCGAGTGCGCGCAAGCTCGCTCAACTACCGCGATCTGATGGTCCTCAAAGGCGGCGGTCGCGGTCCGACAAAGCTCGGCGTCGTGCCGCTTTCCGACGGCGCGGGCGAGGTCGCTGCGATGGGCGATGGGGTAACACGGGTCAAGCTAGGCGACCGGGTCATCGGCACCTTCCATCCGCGCTGGTTCGGCGGACCGTTGAGCGCGGACTACCTGACCGACCGGCTTGGTGCCAACCTGGACGGGATGCTGGCGGAATACGCGGTGCTAAGCGAGGAAGCAGTCGTGCCTCTGCCAAGCCGCCTGTCGTTCGAGGAAGCCGCCACCCTTCCCTGTGCCGCGGTGACCGCCTGGGTAGCGCTGACGGGCCATCGCCGGGTTACCGCAGGGGACACGGTTCTGACCCAGGGCTCCGGGGGTGTCTCGGTCTTTGCGCTGCAATTCGCCAGGATCCTGGGCGCTCGGGTGATCGCGACGACCTCGACCACGGAAAAGGCTGAGCGGTTCAAGGCACTGGGGGCCTCCGACGTGATCAACTACACTGAGACGCCCGATTGGGATGAGAGAGCGCACACACTGACCGACGGCCGCGGCGTCGATTGTGTCGTCGAGATCGGCGGGCCGGGGACGATCGCGATGTCGCTGAGGGCCCTGGCCGTGGGCGGACATGTCAGCCTGATCGGCGCGAGCCTGTCGCCAGCGGGGACGATGCTTGACCCGTTATTGCTGACCGGCCGCGGCATTACGCTCGGCTCGATCAGCGTCGGGAGCCGCGCCGATTTTGAGGCGATGAACCGGGCTATCGCGCTGCACCGCTTGCACCCCGTGATCGACCGGGCATTCCCCTTTGCCGAGGCCAAGGCAGCCTACCGCCATTTCGAGGGCCGCGGCCATTTCGGGAAGGTCGTGATCACGAACGGCTGATCGTTGGCGGGTGGAGATCCATCGCGCCAGATCGGTGTCGGACCTAGGCTTTGCGGCGCTGAAGACGACTTATACAGGAGAGCCCCACCACTCGCTGAGCCTGTTGGATGAAGCGACCAAGAACAAGCCCGCGTGCAAGGCCCGTACAACAACATGATCGGGCGTGGCCTCGCCGAACGGGGCGGTCTCGAAATTCGATTACACCCGTCCTGTCCCGTCTCCTCCTGTGTCGAAACGTGCTCTTTTTCAGGAACTTAGAGGGAAGCGTGCTCCCATCTCGTCGCGTTTCATTTTATCCCGTAGCGGGGCGTTTGGGTCCAAACTTGGGTCCAATCCCGTCGAGGCGCGGCCGGGACGATGATCGCTGCCCGTCAGCATCAGTGAGCCGCCGCGGGTTTGGCAGCGCACTCGATCCTTTGGCGCAGCAGTTCGTTGGACAGATAGTCTACCGTATTCTGTTCGAGTTTGACCTTACGCGTCCCGACGTTCGCGAGTAGCCGGCACGCGAGAGGCCCATAAAGTGAGCGCGTCTCCTCCTTGGAGATACCGTAAATTGCACGCTGCCCGATCCCGTTGGCTACGCCGGAATTGCCGGCTGCAAGCTGATCGGCCAATAATGTAACGAATGCGGTGGTATATGCCGGCGTCGGGCTCGTGATAAGCCAATTCGTCGGGATATCCGCGAAGACGGGGTTCTTTGGGTCACTGACCAGAACTTGCTGCTCCGCGGTTGCCGTAAAAACAGACCGGTCCTTTGATCGACCCGCTGTGAACAACAGAGCGACCTGCCTTGTGGCCGCTGCTTTCTGATTACTATTAGCGATTTCGCCGAGTGTCGCGAGAATGCCTTTCATCTCGTCATCCGTCATTAGCGTCGTGAAGTCGGCCCATCGTAGGTCGGAGAGCTCTAGGTTCGTTGCAGAGGGGGGTATGGGAAGGGGGTGCACCAACCCCCGACCGAAGATCGCGCCGCCCAGCCGTGCGGCATTCAGGTCTGTGCCTTGCATCTGCGCGCCGCCCAGGTCTGCGCTCTGCAATCGCGCGTTAGTCAGCTGCGCACCCTGCAGCCGCGCGAGGGCCAAATTCGCGAACTGCAGCTGCGCGTCATTCAAGGATGCGCCCTGCAGCTGGGCGCCGAGCAGGTCTGCGCCCTGTAGCTGCGCCTTGCCGAGGCTCGCGCCCTGCAGCTGGGCGCCGAGCAGGTTTGCGCCCTGCAGCTGCGCGCCGACCAAATCCGCGCCCTGCAGCTGTGCGCTGTACAGGTTTGCGCCCTGCAGCGGCGCGCTGCTCAGGTTCGCGCCCTGCAGCTGCGCGCCGCCCAGGTCTGCGCCCTGCAGCTGCGCGTCCGTCAGGTCTGCGCCCCGCAGCTGCACTTGCTGAAGCCGTGCTCCCGGCAGCCGCGCCGATCTGAGTGTCGCGTTGCGCAGGTCGGCGCCGGTCAGGTCGGCGGAAAGGAGCAGGCTCTCATCCAGCACCGCGAAGCGCAGAGAGCGATCGCGTAGCACCAGTCCTTCAATTGCCGCCAGCGCGTTCGCAAGATCTGTACTAGCACGACGCAGATCGACGATCGCTTTCTCGTCCCACACGTGATCCACCAACGTACGGTGACCAACACGCAAGAACCGGCAGCCCCATTGCAGCGATGGGCAAACCACGACGTCGAGCGGATTATCATCGACCAGAGCAGCGGCCAGATATTGCTCCATTCTTTTTAGCAGTGGCTGGGTATGCTCCTCCCCTGCCTGGCCTTCGTACCGAACCAGCTGGGCGTCCGCCTTCGCGGGCACCACGTTCAGGTAGAGGAAGTTCAGCCCCATCACTATTACCGGCAACCAGAGGAGCTTGGCCCAACGTCTCACCTCCGTCATCCTGCTCCTGGGCCGTCGTACCAATCGGTCGAGCGAGGCTCGGTGGAAGAACCACACCAGCGCCACCAGATCGAGCAACACCCCAAACTGCTGCAGCCGGGTGATCAGCTCGCTTTGATAGCGCAGCGCGTTGACCTGCACGAGCAAGAGGACGATTACTGGAAACACCGCTATCAACACCCAGACCAGGCACCACCAGACCCGGCTGTACAGGCGCGAGCCTGGCTGCGCTACCCAGGCTAGGATGAACTCAACATTGGCTAGCAGCTGTCGGCAGCGCTCGCGATCAATCGCCACCGGCACCGTCCGCGGCAGCTCTGCAAGAAACTGCCTTACATTCGCGGCGAGCATGTCATAGCGCGCCAGCGTGTAGAAGTGCAGGAAGACAAAGACGAACGGCGCGATGGCAAAGGAAAAGCTGACCGGCAAGGTCGCGCCGATCTGCGAGATCGTCACCGTCCGTCCGCGCAGCAGGTCCTCGTCGTTGGCTGAGAAGGCGGTCGCAAGTAGGTAGACGCCGACCAGCGCGAACACCAGCGCACCCGCTTGCGCTGCCTTCGCCCCATCATTTACGGCCGCGATCAGGCTCGCGAGATATTTTGGCGGCTCGAACCCGTCCGAACCCTTGGCGCCGTCTTCGGTCATGCGCCATGTTGCGCACAAGCCAACCGCTAGTCGAGAGGGGAAGCCCGCTTTTCGGCTGCGGTCTGCCCCGCGAGTTAGATCCGGTTTAAAGGCTTGGCTCGGATTTCACCCGCGCCGTCGCCTTCTGGCGGCCGTTGCTCGCGGCGGTGCGTAGACCCTCGGCGGCGGAGCGGGCTCGCGGACGGGCTCGGGTCGCAACTTGGCGAGGATCGCCCTCAGGGTCTGGATGCGCGGCGAGAACGGGTAACGATCGTTTCCGGTGATGTCGGCAAGCTCTTGGATCAGAGCGGCGGCGGCTTCGTCGGTTAGGTCAAGGTGCTGCATAACCCCGGATATAGGGGTGTGATCGCCGTCGCGAAGGGCGAGCCCCCACGAGAGAACCCTTTCAAATACTCGCGCCGAAGGGCGCTGCATTTCGTCACGCCAATGCTCGGTCGCGGCGACGCGAAGTCGCATAGAAAACGTGTTAACCTGAAAAAGCTGTTGACCTTGTTCGGGCGGCGGGATTATCCAAATTCAGGTGGTAGCGCAGTTCAAGGTGCTTGCGGGGCAGTTGGAAGATGGCTGGGCCTGAGGTGGCATGAGAAAGCTTGCCACGGTCGGAATATTGCTGGTCGCAATCCTGGACTTGGTAGGAGCGGCTCGTGTCGCGCATTGGCTCGCACCGCAAACTAGCGTGACGGTGCTGCGCGGCTCAGCAAGCGCTAACAACATGGACTTTTCCCAGGTGTTGAAGGCTCTCGGCAAAACCGGCCTCTGACTTGGCTCGGCTGCGTCTGAATGTGTGTTCGGCTTCGGGCCGGGCTTGTTGTGCCCGCAGAACAAATGCCGTCGGTCTGCCCCGAGTGCAGCTTGACGCACTGGCGGTGCACACGGGTTCACGCGACCGACTGCCGCCACTTGATCGAAACGACGGCTCGCCCTTTCGCTCCGCATCCGCGGCACCGGACGCGCTCCTTGAGGTCTAGCACCTTGACCCGAGGGCTGAGCCCGAGCCGCAGCAGAAATTCCGGCGTGAGCAGCGCCACATGTTGGCAGGCGGCGCAATCGATCTTGACGAAGTCGCCCTGCCCAAGATCCTCGATCCGTGCCAAGTACAGGGGCTGCATTCCGGTCTCCGTTCCCGGAATGTTCTATGAATGCTCGCGGGCTTGGTCAACAGCGATCACGCCCTCATTCAGTTTCCTCGCCGTTCCTGTCGGATCACTCCAGCGAGCGCGTCTGGTGTTTGCGCGGCGCTGTCAGCAGCATCAGCCGGCCGATCGAAATCGCGAGCCAAACCGAGCAGCCGCGCCTTGACGGCTCGGGTCGTCACCCCCTCTGCTGCCCGGCGCGCTTCAGCGGCCTTTCGGCGATAATATTTCGCCGGCAGCGTTGGCGTGTCTCGGGGCAGGTCCATGGGGCAGCAGGATAGCAAGGCTCACTCTACAGGGGCGAGCTTCGCTGCCACGCAGCTCGCCCTGTGCCTTATCTGTTGGCGATCAGCCGATTACTTCCCTCAAAATCGCTTCGTCAGGCCCCCGCCCAGCGCAGCAACCCGCGAGCTTGCCGTCCACGACGACACTAGGCAGGCTCCGAATTCCATGTTGCTTTGCCCTGGCTGCCACGTGTGCCTGATGCATGTCGTGAATTTCGATGTCATGGTTCGAGCCAGCTATACGTCTGACGAGCTCCACTGTATCGTGACACGTCGAGCAACCGGCACTGAAAATCTCGATCTTTCTCCTCTGACCTTGGGCCATGCTTCATTCTCCTCTAGAAAGTCGGTTCTAAACTCTCCGGACTCTCAGCAAGCCCGAACTGGGCTGCTTCGGTCTCGACGCGCTCGCTTGCTGGATAGGTGGACACGGAACCGACCCGTAGGAGCAGAACACGCAGCAATCCCCCAGCTTAGGACGCAACAGCGTGCTGCACCCAGTGCACTCATAGAAAATCTGGCAGGCATCGGTCGGCATCGTCTCGACCGTGGCGGTGCCGCATATCGAGCAGGTTACGGCAGAAGCCAAGATCATCGTAGGCCTCAGGCGAAGATAAAGCCAAGCACGGTCAGAACGGCTCCGAGCGACAGGACACCAGTAATCGACGCCGTGACCACTGGCCGGCCGCAAGCCGCCCCCGGTGCACAGCTGATCGCGCCGCGGCGACGCCAGAGCAGCAAGCCGCCGCCACTAACAAGGCAGACGACAGCAGCGGCAAGCAGTAAGGGCCGATAAGGCCCTGCGAGTAAGGCGAGGCTGCCGAGCCAGGCGCTCCCGAGACCGAGCGAGCCGAGCAGCACAGGAAGAGCGCAACAGGAAGCTGCTCCGAACGCCGCGGCGAAGCCGCCTGCCGCGAGCAATGTCGCGCCGCTGAGGCTGACAGTTTCGGGTGATGGGATCTCACTTGGCGCGTTGTCGGTCATCGCCCTAATGCTCCTCGCCGGAATACGCTCCAACATGCTAAACCCTGTACCAGCTACAGGCTCAAGCGGGAAAAAGGAGCTTCGCTGTGGCACGGACTACAGTCATTCAAATCGGCGAGCTGGGGCGGCGATCGGGTTGCAATGTCGAGACCATCCGCTATTACGAGCGCATCGGGCTCCTACCGGCACCGCCGCGCAGCGCTGGGCGCTATCGGATGTACGACACGGCCGACGTTCGACGACTTGCTTTCGTGCGCCGCGCTCGCGAGTTGGGGTTCACGCTCGACGACGTGCGCGCTCTGCTAGCCCTATCAGCGCTCGACGGCCGGGGTGCATGCGCCGAGGCACGAGATCTCGCGGCCGGGCATCTTGCCGAGGTTCGGGTGAAAATCGCTGACCTCCGATCTATGGAGCGTGTCCTAGCGGATGCAGTAAAGCGCTGCACTGCGGGTGAGCAGCCCGGATGCCCGATAATTGAAACCCTCTCGGGAGCCTGAGGTGCGACCCGGGGCGGAGGCAGGAGAGCGGCTATGCTAACGAGAGGCGAACGAGACGGTTGCCGGCGGTCGCGGAACCGCTCCGCGCTCCAGGGCTTCAACGCAGCAGTCCCACTAGGTCGGATTGCCCCTGCCCGCTACATGCCGCCGCCGCCTCCACCTCCTCCGCCGCCGTCACCGCCCCTGTCGTGCATATTTTCCGGCACGTATGGGGCCTGGGCCTGGCCTCCTTGGGCGCACGCAGCCAGCGCCAGCATAACAAAGAGCGCCATGAGCCATCTGCGCCAGTTCATAGCTTCCTCCGGGCAACCCGATCCGCCGTGCCTAACCCGCGCCAGCGATAGGCTCGATCAGGCTCTCGTCATTGTTCTTGACGTTGCCGACCCGCGGGCTGACGGGCCAGGCGACCATCTCCTCCGACGGGTAAGGCGCGAGCAGGGCTTTGAGCTGCGACGTCTCGGCGGGCTCCTCGCCAAGCCAAGACGGCCACCAATCCGGCTTTAAGACCACTGGCATCCGGTCGTGAAGCTCCGCGCACAGTTCGTTCGGCGTCGTTGTAATGATCGCGAAGCTGCGTATCCTCTCGCCCGCCGGCGAGCGCCACGTTTCCCACAGACCAGCCAGAGCCATCAGCCGCCGACCGGCAAGCGCGATCGCATAGGGCTGCTTCCCCGTCGCGGTCTTCTTCGAAGGCGGGCAAGCTCTCGATCCCCTCGGCCTTGGCGTTGATGTTCGCGAAGCCGACTTTGATGTCCTTCGCCCAAAACGGCACGAGCCCCCAGCGCATGATATCCAAGCTGCGCTCGCCAGCTCTCGTATCATAGCGGACCACAGGGAGCGGGTCGGCTGGCGCTACGTTCCAGCTCGGCGCGATGTTCGGCGTGGGCCGATGCGGCGGGATCGAGAACACGAGCTTGATCTCGCCGACATCGGAGGAGAGGCGCACACGGCCACACATAGCGCGAGCATAGCGGGGCCGGGAGGCGGGCGCCAAGCGGCTGACGGTCGGGAGCCGTTGCAATCCGGGCAACGAACGTTTAGAGAACGCTCGAAGGAGGTCCTATCAAAGCCGGAGGCGCCCATGTTCTTCACCTTTCCCGAGGACGCCCGATGGAATGCCGAGCGGCAGGCCGTGGAGTTCGGCGTCGTCATCGGCGAGTACGGAGGCGTGGTCCGGGTCCCGCGGCGCGTGTTTCAACGCCTGTTGCCGGAGCGGCCTACTCCCGAGCGGTGCGTTGAAGCGTACTACCTACAGCGGACGCGTTTCGAGCGCGTTGCCGAGCGCAAGCTCCGCCGGCGCCAATTGGCCGAAGACGGCAACGTCGAGATCACCGGACGCGACTTGCGAGAGGGCTCCCCGACAGTACCCCTCAGCGCGGGACCGTGGCGATGACGGCCGTCACGGAGCGTGCGCGCCCGAACGGTCCACGCCGCGCGTCGCCTCGCCGATTAGGCGGCTCGCCCTCTCGTCAGGATGCGCCCATAGGCTTGTAGCTGCCGACGATCTTGCCTGCCGCGGCGAATATGTCTCTCGCCTCGGCCGTGGTGTAGGCCTGCGTGGTCACCGACCCTTCTATCCCGCCGCCCCCCGCTGCGACGAACGCCAGCACGCTCGCGGCTTTGGCATCCGGCATTTCCGAGAGTAGGAGGAAGTCGTACCGACCGAGCGTGAAGTAAAGCGAGACCAGCTTTCCGCCCACTTGTTCGCAGAGCGTCGCAATGGCTCCCTGTCGGTCTTCCGGCTTTGCCAGGCCGCCCTTGATGTACTCGCGCGTGAAGCGACCTTGCGTGATGAACAGTGGCATGACGGTCCTCCCGTGTTCTCGTGTTGATCTCGCCCACCGGGGCGGTCGCTTGGGTACGATAACACTCCGCGAGGCACGAAGCTATCGGACCTTCCCGAGAGACGCCCTACACCGCGCGGTCCCTCACCCGAATGTCCTCGGCGGGCAATCCCAAGACGGCCGCGAGCGCGAGGCGCGCATCGGCCCCATGCCGCACCAGCGCCTTTGACCAGCGACACGCTCTGCGTTGAATGACGATCCCAGTGCCAAGGCTTGGCGATCGTATGCTGACCATCTCGCTTATTTCTGCCGCGTTCGCCGCAACCATCGTCACCTGCTTTGCGCCGGAACAGGATTGCGCCGGGCTCGCCATCGGCGCCATCGATGTCGCCGGGCACGAAATTCTTGTCAACGCCTACGCGTTCACCACCGAGATGCGCGAGTTTCTGGGAAATCTCTATAAGGATATCTCTATAGAGAATTCCCAGAAACTCGTCGCATACCGATACCGTCGAGCTGAAGATCGCCAATCGAAATTACTGCTCGTCGACCTCGCCATGCATCGCGACGCGCGCGCCGGTCCCGCATCCTTGCGGCGCTGAACCGTGCGCATGCCCGCGGCATCAATGTCCGCCTCGTCGCCGATCGTCGTGCGCCGTGCGATCTCCAGGAAGGCGTTAGCGCTTGCCGCTGCCGGCATTCCGATATGGATCGATGCCCGCGCCAGGGTCGCGCACGAAAAGGCGCTGATCATCGATCGCCGCGTCACGATCATGGGGAGCTACAATTGGTCGAAAGGAGCGGCGTCCAACAGCGAAGATTTGAACGTCGTCACATCGTCAGAAGTCGCTGAGGCGTATGCGGAAACACTGGCAGGCAAGGCAGGCGGCATCGGTCCAGTTCACCGACCGTGCCGGAATGGTGCTGGCGATGATCGCGCCGGTTCTGCGCAGTATCAGCGCGGCCGACGCTCGGTCCCGCTGACGACCATATCTATTTGTTCGCTCTGTAGCATTGCGAGTTGAGCGAATGGGAAAGCAATGAGTATCGCCAGCGTAGTCGGCGCTGGACTGTTGTTGGCGACCACGGCGTCCGCGGACCCGTACAATCCCGCCGATCGCGCGATCGGCGGCGGTTTGCTCGGGGCCGGAACCGGAGCTGTCATCGGCGCAATCGCGGGCGGCGGGCGTGGTGCCGGCATCGGTGCAGCAGTCGGCGGGGGTGTCGGCGCCATAGCGGGCGCTGCCAGCACACCTCCGCGCCCACCTCACCGCTGTTACCGCCATCCCGTCGCTCATCGGTCCTATTGAGCCGGATAGGTTCCGGGCGTCTCAGAGCTGCACCGAATGTCCTAAGAGCGAGCGGGATCAGGTTGGCGACGTTAGGCAAGGTGATCCTGGAATAAGCTGCCGATCCGCGGGACGAAGGTTCACCGCTTGACCGTTATGGGCTGGGCGTCGAGCCCGCTGCGTCGCAGGAGACCTAAATTGCGTAATCTCGGATTGGCCCTCGCCGGGTTGCTCGCTTTGAGCGCCACGATGGTCGCTCATGCCGATCCGCTTGCACCGGTCAGGGCGGGTGCAGCGCCCGTGATCGTGCTGGTATGGGACGGCATCGCCCAGGGGGGCAGTGGTTCAGGCTGGCACGCTGCGCCCGGTCATATGCGCCATTGGGTCCCGCCGCGGTGGGGGCCGAACGGCTATCCTGGCGGGTGGGGTCCCTACGGCGGGCCGCCGGTCCCTACTTACTGGGTCTGGGGTCCCAGCGGCGGCGCCTTTGATTATCCCTTCGCGGACTGGCGAGGCCCTACCGGGGGCTGGGGCAATCCGTAGCAGGCAAATTAGAAGCCCCAACTATCTCGGGACGTGGTAAGCGGGGTTCCCGTCATTCATTCCGCCTCGTCCGCTTCCTCTTCTTCAAGGGAGGGCGCGCCTGCCACCGTTGGGCGGGCACCACCTGGTGGTAAGAACGCGAGGCCCGGCCCCTGCTGGTAGATCCGGCCATCCCGAATGTAGACCGGGATGCCGAGCCCATGGGCGAGATTGCGGGCAGCGCCAGTTAGTTCGTCTGGGGTCATCGCTACTCTGCCTTTACTGAGCATCGAGGGTGAGCCTCCTCACCAGTGTGATCGTGCACCGGCTAGGCTGGAAACCAGTGTGAAGTAAATCACACCACCGGAAAAATTCCGCTTGCCGGCGTCCTCTTACTGGCGCCGATTGAGGAACTCTTCACCGTCCCAGCAGCATCGCGACGGCCCCGATCGCAGCCAAGGCGCCAACCGCGGCGGAAATACGGCCGAAGGCTCTCAGCTCCGGCCCCTCAGAGGCAATGCCGCCAAAACGCCTCGAACCAAATGATGACGAGTGCGGCCGCCGTGAAACTGATCATAAGCGCGGTACGCGCCAGGTCTTTCCGCGTCGGGAGCCGGGCTAACTGCTCCTTAACTAAGTCGAGTTCCTCCATCAGCTGCGCGTAGTCTTCCCGAGCCTGATCGACCTGACGAAGGGTGAAGTGGTCGGGATCAAGATCGCTCATGTCGCTCGCTATGGATTACCCCAGCCCCCAGAGAGGCCGCGCCAATCTGAGTAGGGATGGTTCCACCCTGCGCCCCAGCCGCCGTGGGGACCCCCGTTCGGAACGCAGTGGCCCCAGTGCCAATAGCCAAAATGGTCGCGCCACTGGGTGCGATGCCAACCCTGTCCGCAGCCGTTGTTCACCAGCTCGATCGGCGGTGCGGCCCCGAGTTCAGCAGCGGGCGCTTTGACCGGAGGCTGGGGAGCCGCTTGCACCGCCGCGGCCGCGAGGGCCAACCCGCTCAAGAATGCAACGATCGCCGCGCGCATTTCAGTCTCCACAGGGAACGTGGAGGCACTGCAGAGGCTCGGTGGTTAACAGAACCTATAGCTGCCGCGCCACGGCGGTGGGTCTAGCCCGGCAAACGGCTTCCGGCCGTCAACAGGGCGCTTCGTCGCCGGCAGACGGGTTCGGCCTAAGCATCCGTCGGATCAACCCGGCTCGCAATCGAAGCCGCCACTTCTCAGCCGCTCCTATCTTTTCGTCGGCGAGCTCGGTCTCGATCTTCGCAAGCATACGCGACAGCGCAGCGGCGAGGGGGATCAGGGGTTGGTCCAGATATTCGGCGATCATTCCGGTTTCCTATGATCGGCTTTTCGGGCCATGACCGCGGGCGCCGGCAGCCCAAAACGCCTCACAGGTAGGCGCGAGCTTCTTCCCTCTCGCGAGGCCTTCCATCCGCTGCACTCCCGGCGTAGGGGGGCGCAGAAAAGTATGCCGCCGCTCTCGGGGGCGGTTCCCGCCTGTGAACTCGACGGCGTTTTCGGCGCCACGGCAATCATGCCGTAGTCTTCCATTCGGCGCAAGCGCAGGCGTGGTTTGCGGCCGCTTAACGCGTGAAGGCTCGCGACAAGTGAAACGGCACTCCCAGGCGCAATGAAGGAGCGAGTTCCGGTTCCGGCGGCATGGCGAACGGTCATGGGGCGCACGCCCGTCAGTAAGGCAAGGTCCGCGACCGTACCGCGCCAAGGGGCTGCGCGGCGGAAACCGAAGCGATCCCGCACTAGCACCGTAGCGAGCTTGGCGATGATTTCCAGCCCTGGGATGGCCGATCGGTCTCCCCCGTTAATATAAGTGAACAATATTCAGCATCTCTCTCAAATCTATATCAAACACCCGTTAAAAAAAGGAACAATCGGATGTGTTTGTGACGCTAAGGACGACGCTGCCGGGACGCTGAGTGTAGAATATAACCGCGCCACTCCATTTCTCGACGGGGTCTGGTCAACGCATCTTCCGTGTGGGGCATCATTCCGATGCGCAGTCTTTCAGAGACGCAATTTTGGTTTGTCGTGGCAGGCGTTGCGCTTACGCCCATGCTCACTTTCTGGATTGCTGACGGCATCGGCTGGTTCCTGCGTCGCACGCTTTGGCGGCGCCCGGAGGTAGAGCCTCAGTCGGGACGTGAGCCGGCGCATGACGAACCGGCCGTTGAAGCTCCGCCAGGGTGACACGGCCCACTTAAGCTGATCTCCCGCCAATTCCCGGTGTGAGTTAGTCGGGCAAATCCCTGAAGGCGACGCCAACTGCAGGTCCATAGGCGGGAAGACCTCGCCATCCCAAGGTTAGTTTCGTTGCATAACTGGAAGACGCAGGGTCAAGACGAGGCCGATCGCGATCAGCAGGATGCCGGCCACGATATCGACGGTGATCGCACCACCGAAGATTAGCGTCGACAGGAGGAACCCGCTAATCGGTGTCAGGGTGAGCACCTGACCCGCCACCGCCGGCGACATTGCTCGGAAGAGCGCGGCACCCTAGGATCGCGATCCAGGACACCAACAGCGGGGGATAGATCCATGGAATTCGGCGCTTCGATCTTTTTTACCGACTACTCGATTTCGCCAGCTGAACTGGCGGTCGCGATGGAGGAGCGCGGGTTCGACTCGCTGTGGGCGGCCGAACACTCTCACATCCCAGTCCCGCGGCGCACGCCCGCGCCAGGCGGCGGCGAGCTGGCTAAGCGGTACTACGACGTCATGGACCCCTTCGTCACGCTGACAGCAGCCGCTGCCGCTACCAAGCGCCTCAAGCTCGCCACCGGCATCTGCCTAGTGATCCAGCGAGATACGATCCAGACGGCAAAGCTCGTTGCGTCGATCGATCAAGTCTCGGGCGGACGCTTCCTGTTCGGCATCGGTGGCGGTTGGAATGCCGAGGAGATTGAAAACCACGGCGCCGACTTCGCGACACGCTTCAAACTCATGCGCGAGCAGATCGAGGCGATGAAAGAGATCTGGACCAAGGACAAGCCTGAATATCACGGCGACATCGTCGATTTCGCGACGATGATGACCTGGCCCAAGCCGGTGCAGAAACCGTATCCGCCGATCATTGTCGGCGGCGCCTTTCCCTGGGCCGCGCGCCGCGCGATCCGCTATGGTGACGGCTGGTACCCGAACGCCAGCAGCGGCGACCCCGATGACTATCTACCACGCTTTCGTCGGATGGCGGAAGAAGCCGGGCGCGACCCCAAGTCTTTGTCGATAACGTTGGGCGGGGCTCCAGAGGACCCGGACCGGTTGAAGCGGTATCGCGATCTCGGCGTGAGCCGCGTGAATATCAGCCTCCCGGCGGCAAAGGCCAACGAAGTCCTGCCGCTGCTCGACCGCTGGGCAAGTGTGGTTCGACCGCTGAACGCGTGATCCGACACCGACCTTCAGGCCAAGTAGGATCCGCCCCGCCTCAAGGTCCTGCTCGGACCCTATCCGGCACAAGAGATGACGTACTGGCCAGTGAGCATTCTTCCTCCGGATGCAAGCCGCGGCGGGGCAGGCTAGATCTCAGGTCCCGCCCGGCTGGCACCCGGCGCCGCCCGCTGGGTCGCTTTGCTGGACACCAGCGGGAGACTGAACTGACCTCAAGGCGCGACGTAGACCATCCATGATACGCCGAAGCGGTCGGCGACCATGCCGAAACGCGGAGAAAAGAATGTCTTGGCCAATGGCATCTGCACTTGACCCCCATCGCCCAGGGAGGCGAACTGCCGCTCCGCCTCGGCCTCGTTAGGAACCGTCAGCGACAGCGAAAAGCCCTGAAAGTTCGGCTGGCCGAGGCACCTGCCATCGGAAGCCATGAAGGTCGTATCGCCGACACGGAGGCACATGTGCATTACCTTGTCCTCGGCACCGGGTGGGACCATGCCCGGCTGCTGGGGCTCCGGGCCGTCCTTGAAACGCATCAACATCGCCACTTCGGCGCCGAGCGTGCGGCGGTAGAATTCTGCCGCCTCCTCGCAGCGGCCGTCGAAGAACAAATAGGGTTGGACTTGCATTTATCCCCTCCTTGAAAACCGGTGTTGTGTACACCGTCCACAAGCCTATAACGGAGAAAATGGACGGTGTCCACATGGAGGGAAAAGAAAATGACCGGCGCGACAATCGGTCCACCCCTGCGCAGCACGTACCGCCACGGCGATCTGCGGCGGGCGCTGCTGGAAGCGGGCATCGAGCTGGCACGTCGCGGCGGACCCGATGCGGTCGTGCTGCGCGAAGCCACCAGGCGCGCGGGCGTGGTCCCCAATGCGGCGTATAGGCACTTCGCCAGCCGGTGGGAGCTCTTGCAAGCAGTTCGCTCGGCCGCCCTATCGGCATTGGCTGTCGCGATGGAGGCCGAGCTGGCCACCCTGCCGCGCGGAACCAATCCCGGCGAGTTCGCTCGTGCGAGCCTGCGAGCGATCGGCACCGCTTACCTCCGCTTCGCACAGGAAGAAACGGGATTGTTCCGCACTGCCTTCGCGGTCCCCGATGAAACACGCGGCGCAGCAGTTCCGGCCAAGGCCGGGAACAGCGGTCTCAATCCCTTTCAGCTGCTAGGCGGCGCACTTGACAGGCTCGTCGAAGTCGGCGCGCTGCCCCGAGAGCGTCGCGCAGGCGCGGAATACCTGGCCTGGTCCGCAGTGCGCGGGCTGGCCATACTGTTGACCGACGGGCCGCTTCGCGGGCTCACCCCCGCGGAGAGGGATGCCATCGGGCAACGCCTGCTGGATATGGTCGAAAAGGGGCTGTAGCTGGGAGACGTCTCGCAGACCGGTGCGCGCTCGTCGGGTCGGGTGATCTGGTCAAGGTCTACGATCGGCGCGGCGACAGTTGGGATGACCGCCTGACCGGCATCGTCTGTTCCTGCCAACGTGACCAGCTTTTTAGGGCTATAGAGCCGCTCCGCGTCAGGATGGGCTAAACTGAAGCTGCGCCGCGAGCGCTCGGGCCTCTCCTATTGCAGCAGCTGCCTACTGAACGTCGACATCACGACCGTGAAGACCGCGGGCATAGGTGCTCGGGCGAGGGTTTGGGGGCCCGAAGGGGCGGGGTCAGAGACGGTCGGGATTTCTCAAGAATTTTAAGTAAAAGCATCAAGGATTTTAAGTAAAAGCACCTGGGCCACGCGCTCCTTTGATGGCGCGAGTGCGAGGGTTCGGGTAGTTTAGCCGTGAACTGAGGAGCCGCCCCGCATGTCGACCCGCATTCTTGTCGTCTATCATGTCCCAGCGAACGTCGAAGTGCTCGTCTCTATACTCGCGCGCGGCTATGACGTCATCAGCACAGCCGCCGACGGGTTGGAGGCGCTGGCGAAAATCGAAGCCGAAAAGCCTGACATCGTTTTGCTCGACGTGATATTGCCGAAGCTCGACGGCTTTGAGGTCTGCCGGCGCATCAGGGCCGATCCGGCGACGGCACATATTCTGGTCGTCATGGTTTGCGCCGATAACGCCGCTAATCTCCGTGTCGAAAGTCTTGAAGCCGGCGCCGATGATTTCGTCGCCCTACCGATCAGCCCTCTTGACGAGCTTCTGCGGGTGATAATGAGGGCTGAGGTCGCTAGAGGCCTACGATGACCGACCCGATCCCGATGATCCTGTTCTGTCCGACGTGCGGCAGCCAGCATATCGATCGGCCGGTACCTGGGACGATACTTATCTGGAGAGGTGCCTCGAGCTGAAGTTGACGAGCGTGGCGTCTCAGTACGAGAACTCCGCGACGGGGCGACAGTTAGGATGACCGCCTGCCCGGCATCGTCTGCTCCAGCCGACGTGACCGGCTTTTTCGGCTTATACAGCCGCGGCGCGTCAGGATTGGCTAAACTGAAGCTGCGCCGCGATCGCTGGGGCCTTTGCTATTATGTCGTCGACGAGCTTTTCCTGGACACCTTCGTCCCGGTCGTCACCCGCCTCGCCGGGGATTAGGGGCAAGCTGTCGCCAGGAGGAGGGTGGCGTGAGCAGCGAGATCAGCATCCGCCCGTTTGTTGAGGCCGACGCCCCACAGGTGCGGGCGCTGTTCATCGCCGTCAACCGCCTGTTGGCACCGCCGGACCTTCGCGACGCTTTCGAGGCCTACATCACGCGTGCGCTGGCCGAGGAGATCGATCGGATCAGCGTCTATTACGGCGCCAGGGGTGGTGGTTTCCGGGTGGCGCACAGCGGCGCCCTGATCGTCGGAACCTTTGGTCTGGAGCGTGCCGAAGGCCAGGCGATGAGCTGCGGCGCATGTATGTCGATCCCGCCGCGCGCCGTGCCGGCATCGCTCGGCAGATGCTGCAATTCGCCGAGGAGGAGTGCCGGCGGCGCGATATCCCGCGGCTCGAATTGAGCACCTCGGAGCTGCAGCATGCAGCCTTGGCGCTCTACCGCCAGGCGGGATACTTTTTGCTGCGCGAGGAGGTCGCCGAGACGGCGAGCAACAAGACGGTCGGCGGCGGCATTCGTCGCTATTATTTCGCGAAAACCCTCTGAGATTGGAGCGTTCCATCTCCAATTCGGCACGATTGGTGATCCGGCCGGCACAGGCTGACGACTACGGCGCTTGGCTCGCGCTGTGGCGCGGCTATTGCGCGGCTCTCGACGGCGCCGTCCCGGACGCCGTCACCGAAGGCGTCTGGCGCCGCATCCTGACGCCGGATGAGCCGGTGGGTTGCCTGCTTGCCTGCCGGCCCGAGGGCGAGCCGGTCGGTCTCGCCAACTACGTCCTCCACCCCAACACCTGGAGCCTCCAGACGATCTGCTATCTCGAGGACCTCTTCGTCGCGGCGGAGGGCCGCGGCAGCGGAGCGGGTCGCGCTCTGATCGATAGCCTCGTGGCGCTCGGCAAGGAACGCGGATGGCGCCGCGTCTATTGGCACACGCGCGAGAAAAATTATCGCGCTCGCACGCTGTATGACCGCGTCGTCGCCCGGACGGATTACATCCGCTACGACATCGACCTCTGACTGCTGGGCGCTATGGCGCGGCGGCGAGCAATACCGCGACCGGGAATTCCTCGAACAATTCGGCAGCGCGGCTGCGCTCGCGGCCGGAAATTCACGCTAAAATGGCTTCCTACTCGGGCGCGAGGGCTTCGATGTTTCCACCGCAGCGAATTGTCTGCCTCACGGAAGAAACAGTTGAGACGCTGTATCTGCTCGGGGAGCAGGACCGCATTGTCGGGATCTCCGGCTATGTTGTGCGCCCGCCGCAGGCTCGCCGCGAGAAGCCGCGCGTCAGCGCCTTTACCTCGGCGAATGTCGACAAGATCCTCGCGCTGAAGCCCGATCTCGTCCTGACGTTTTCCGATCTTCAAGCGGACATAGCCGCCGATCTCATTCGCCGCGGGCTCGACCTCCATGCCTTCAATCAGCGAAGCATTGCAGGGATCCTCGACATGATCCGAACGGTCGGCGCGATGGTTGGTGCGAGCGATCGTGCCGAGCAGCTCGTCGTCGCGCTTGAAGCACGGTTAGCCGAAGCCCGAAACCGTGCGGAATGCTTGCCGATGCGGCCGAGGGTATTCTTCGAGGAGTGGGACGATCCGCTGATCTCCGCGATTGGATGGGTCTCGGAGCTCATCGAGATCGCCGGCGGCATCGACATTTTTGCTGATCGTGCAAAGCAAGGCGCAGCCAAGGATCGCGTTGTGACGACCGATGAGGCGGTCGCGCGGGAGCCCGATCTGATCATCGGCTCATGGTGCGGCAAGAAATTCCGGCCGGAGCGCGTTGCGTCGCGGCCTGGTTTTGCACAAATCTTGGCTGTCCAGCACCAAGACCTGTACGAGATAAAATCGTCGCTGATCTTGCAGCCTGGTCCCGCCGCTCTGACCGATGGGCTCGCGGGGTTTCAAAAGATCATCGAGCGGTGGGCTAACCCCGAACTCTAATTGCCAGTCTATGTGCGATGATGTCCTTTACCGGATACACCGAGAGGGTGCCGCGCGGGGGAGAGATCACGATGCATGTAGAGTTGTGGGCAGGCGTTGTGCTGAAAGTGACCAATGCAGACTTCTTCCTTGAGCAGATGGGAAGATCGCTTCAGCCGCCGGAACGGACAGCGATAAATGTCGCCCTACAGTCTGCGGGGACGATCATTGGCACTCAGTGGCAGCGCGCATTTTACGCCCATCTTGATGCATTTCTGGCGATGGGCCGAAGTGTTCCCTAGGTGATTAAATGCTGCTTTGGCAAAGACACAAGCCCGCCGATGAGAGGCTGGTTTAAGGGTCTTACGGCTGCGGAGCAGAAGCGGCGGCGCATGTTTTCAACACAATTTGAGCCTGATTACGCGGCGTTTCGTAATCTCCCGCTGAGCACAGCCCGAAATATTACGATGCATCGAACTGGCTTCCCTCCAGTGGAGGTCACCATTTCCGGGCGTTTTGGGGTATCTTATACCGGCAGCCCGGTTCAACGTGTCCCTGACATAGAGACCAGGTCCATTGTTCCTAGTGACGATCCAGCCGATCCGGCAATCCTATTGGCATTGGCAGCTGCACGGTCGCCGGTTCCTGTTCAACCCATGTGGACGGACTTCACGATTGCCGACAGGCCTCTATTCCCCGAGTGTCAAGCTTACCTCCGACATGCGCAAAATCTCGTGGAGCACGCCCGCGGGATTGCCCAGCAGGTGCATGGCGGTGACAGCCTCACTCCACCGCCGTCCTAGAAGAATATCAAAATGAACCAACTCACCCGCATCGCTCCGTCGCACGCGCTTCCGGCCTTGGTCGCGGCCGCCGGCGAGCGTGCCGGCATGCGCTTCCTCAAATTCGCGGTCAACATCTGTGCGAGCGAGGGGCGGGGGAGCACATGAGAACAGTGCGGCGATCGCTGCGGCGAGCGTGGCAGATGATCACGTGGACGCTGTCGGGCCATATCATCTTCGCGCTCGCGACCGGCATCGTCTGCGGCATCGCCGCTGTTCGGTACCCGGAAGTGATCTCGCCACCCTACGCTGCGATCCTCGGCGCGCTTGTCGTCTACCCCGTGATGGTCGCGATGTGGTGGCGTCTGCATCGACCAGGGGGGAGCGGCCGATGAGGAGTGAGCTCATACCGATACCGAGCGCTGCGAGAAACGCCACGTTGTCTCCTGCTGCCGAGCTCGTGCCAGCGCTTGTAGCTGCCGCCGGCGATCGCGCCGGCATGCGCTTCCTCGAATTCTTCGCGGCCAACATCCGCAACCCGCACACGCGCCGGGCCTACGGTCGAGCTGCAGAAGAATTCCTGGCCTGGTTTGCCGATGCGGGCATGCCGTCGATCGGCGCCGTGCAGCCGGTGCACGTCGCGACCTGGATCGAGGCCGGGACGCGCGAGCTCGCCGCGCCGAGCGTCAAGCAACGGCTCGCCGCGATCCGGCATTTGTTTGAGGGGCTGGTCACCGGCCAGGTGGTGCCGGTCAACCCGGCCGCGTCGGTGCGCGGGCCCCGGCACGTGGTGACGTCCGGGCAACGCCTGTGCTCGATCCCGCCGAAGCCCGCGCGCTGCTCGACAGTATCGACACGGGGAAGGTCGCGGGCCTGCGCGATCGCGCGCTGATCGGGCTGATGGTCTATTCCTCCGCCCGCATCGGCGCAGCGCTCGGGATGACCGTTGAGGATGTCTTTACGCAGAACCGCCGGCTATGGGTGCGGCTGCGCGAGAAGGGCGGCAAGCGGCACGCGATGCCGTGCCACCCAACCTCGAGGAATACCTCACCGCCTATCTCGACGGCGTCGGCCTGCGCGGTGATCCCAAGGGGCCGCTGTTCCGCACGATCGGACGCGGCACCAGCCAGCTCACGCGCACGGTGCTGCCGCAAGCGAACGCCTATGCGATGATCCGCCGGCGTGCTGCCGGCGCCGGCATCGCGACCAAGCTCGGCAACCACAGTTTCCGCGCAACCGGGATCACGGCCTATCTCAAGAACGGCGGCACCCTTGAGAAGGCCGCGGCGATGGCGAACCACGCGTCGACGCGCACGACGCAGCTCTACGATCGCCGGCGCGACGAGCTCAGCCTCGATAAGGTCGAGCGGATTACGATCTGAATGTCGGCAGCAGAACCACGGCGCGCCTCTACTTGCCGAGTTTGCGGCCGCGGGCCGACGATCGAAGCACACCTGTTTCCGCGAGCGCTGGGCCATGATCTCCGAGGGCAGGAGAAGCACCTCTTTGTCGGTGCGGCTGCGGAGCCGGGACGCCGGATCGTTCAGGCGGGATTGTTTGACCGTGAAATCCTGTGCTCGACGCACGAAGCGGCGCTCGGCGCTTACGACGATTACGGGATCGAGTTCTGCAGAACCTTCGCGGCAAAGTGCACACATCCGGAACCAAACATTTGGCGGGTGCGTCACGTCGACGGCGACAAGCTGGTGCGCTTCTGGCTCGCTATCCTGTGGAGATTTTCGATCTCAACTCTACACGAGGCAACGCTAGTTAAGTTGGGGCCATTTGAAGATCGCGTCCGCGACATTCTTTTTTCGAACACGTCCTGCTCTGTCGAGCCAGCGACCACGATGATGCGTTACCGATGCCAGGTCATGCGCCCCGAAAACATATGCTTCCCACCCTATAAGACCTATTTTCCCGGCTGGCGTCCTCTACGGGCTTATGGTCTCGCTGTCGCTGGCTTCCATGCCGTGATCAAAATCGACGGTCGGCCGATCCCGCCCGAGGCGCACATGGCGACGATTAACGGAAAGAGTGAGGTTAACGGCGGATATCTAGTCTTCGAAGAAACTCACCAGTTTCAGCGCATGCGACAGATCGCCAAGAACATGGCTCTGAAGCCGCAGAGAGGCCAAACTCCGCGCTCTCCGTGATCCACGGTCGGTGCTGGGGGCTAGCGCTCGCAATAAACCGGACTATCACGTAGAGAAGACGCCGGTCAGTGGACCGGTCCGGACCTGGTCGTGTTCGCCGTTCCCATCGCCGGCGACCGCGAGCTCATCGGCTCGAGCGGTGCCTTCCTCGAGTGCCTTGTCGCCGTAGCGCTTGAGCATGAGCTGCGACGGCCGCCAAATGTCGATCTCGGGGATCACACCGTAAAAGCTGCACGGCCGTCGATAAAGGTTTAAAATTAACTCGGGGCCGAACTGGAGGTACCTGCGATGACGCTTCCCCTGACCGGCGGCTGCCAATGCGGCGCTTTGCGTTATGAAATCACCGAGGCGCCGCGCCTGACTTATGCCTGCCACTGCACCGATTGCCAGCGGATGACCAGCAGCGCCTTCTCGATGGCGATTGTCGTTTCCGAAATTGCCTTCCGCCTGACAAAGGGCGAGCCGCGTTCGATCCAGCGTACCGCCGACAGCGGCCACGTCACCACGCGGTGGGTTTGCCCGGACTGCGGCTCATGGATCTGCGGCGCCCCGAGAGCCAGCTCGGCGACGCCGGGCGCCGTGCGCGCCGTTCGGGCCGGCACATTGGACGACACTTCCTGGCTGCGGCCAATGGCGCATTTCTGGACGCGCAGCAAGCAGCCCTGGGTCGCCTTGCCGGAGAGCAGCCGCAGCTTCGAGACTCAGCCGGCGGACTTGGTTGGGTTCTTTGCCTCGGGCGGCGAGGCGAAACCCGCCGGCTGATGATCCGTAGAGCGAGCGAGCTGGCGGTCTTGCGGGTGAGTTCCGGTCATATATTACGGGAAGCGTAACCCATTGATCGGGCGGGGCAAGGAATTTTCCCGGAAGTCTTGACTACTGCAACCGTCCGGGTTTGGGGGTGGGTGAGCCGACCTTCGCCGAAGCCATGGTGAAAGGAGAGGTTGCGCCGAAAGCGGGCGTTAGGCTTTCGCGGCATCTCGGCAGTGGAAACAGGCGGTTATGCGTCGGGTGTCCGCCAGTTCGAGGGGAGGTTCCGACAGCTGGGCTGCCGGAGAATATCTGAACCAATGTATTGGGCCCATTCGTCCTTCGTCAGATTGCGGCCGGCGCGAAGACAGAGTGCGGCGACCAGTTCCTGTTCGTCGACAAGCCAGATCTTGATCTTGCCGTCCTCGCCGCCGCTGGCCAGCCGCCCGTCCCTCAGCACCGCCAGGGACGAGACCAAGCTGCCCTGCGACAGCACCTCCGGCGCGCCGGCAAAGTCCTTCGGCCAGATCCTGATCTTGCCGTCCTCGCCGCCGCTGGCCAGCCGCCCGTCCCCTAGCACCGCCAGGGACAAGACCCAGCTGCCTTGCGGCAGCTCCTCCGGCGCGCCGGCAAAGTCCTTCGGCCAGATCCTGATCTTGCCGTCAGTGCCGCCGCTGGCCAGCCGCCCGTCCCCCAGCACCGCCAGGGACGAGACCGAGCTGCCCTGCGACAGCACCTCCGGCGCGCCGGCAAAGTCCTTCGGCCGAATCCTGATCTTGCCGTCGAAGCCGCCGCCGGCCAGCCGCCCGTCCCTCAGCACCGCCAGGGACGAGACCGAGCTGCCCGGCAGCTCCTCCGGCGCGCCGGAGGAGTCCTTGGGCCAGATCATGATGTTGCTGGCGAAGCCGCCGCTGGCCAGCCGCCCGTCCCCCACCACCGCCAGGGTCGTGACCTCGCCGCCCTGCGACAGCACCTCCGGCGCGCCGGCAAAGTCCTTCGGCCAGATCCTGATGCCGTTATTGCCGCTGCTGGCCAGCCGCCCGTCCCTCAGCACCGCCAGAGCGGTACAGCACCCGCTCCCAGGTCTCGCGGCGGTCAGGGACGAGACCGAGCTGCCCTGCGACAGCACCTCCGGCGCGCCGGCAAAGTCCTTCGGCCAGATCCTGATCTGGCCGTCAGTGCCGCCGCTGGCCAACCGCCCGTCCCCCAGCGCCGCCAGGAACGAGCCCCGGCTGGCCAAGCTGCCCTGCGACAGCACCCTCGGCGCGCCGGCAAAATCATTGGGCCAGATCCTGACCTTGCCGTCCTGGTCGCCGCTGGCCAGCCGTCCGTCCCCCAGCACCGCTAGGGTCCGCACGGGCGGTGGCTTAGGTGGGGTTTCTTGGACGCTCGTGACCCGGCTGCCCGGCAGCTCCTCCGGCGCGCCGGCAAAGTCCTTGGGCCAGATCCTGATCTTGCCGTCCTCGCCGCTGCTGGCCAGCCGCCCGTCCCCCAGCACCGCCAGGGACCTGACCCGGCTGCCCGGCAGCTCCTCCGGCGCGCCGGCAAAGTCCTTGGGCCAGATCCTGATCTTGTCGTCCTCGCCGCTGCCGGCCAGCCGCCCGTCCCCTAGCGCCGCCAACAACGGGAAGTTGCCCTGCGCCGCCAACAACGGGAAGTAGCCCTGCGACAGCACCCTCGGCGCGCCGGCAAAATTCTTGGGCCAGATCAGGATCTTGCCGTCAATGCCGCTGCTGGCCAGCCGCCCGTCCCCCAGCACCGCCAGGGACGAGACCTCGCTGCCCTGCGACAGCACCTCCGGCGCGCCGGCAAAGTCCTTCGGCCAGATCCTGATCTCACCGCCGCTGCTGGCCAGCCGCCCGTCCCTCAGCACCGCACCGCCGCCGCTGGCCAGCCGCCCGTCCCTCAGCACCGCCAGGGACCAGACCAAGCTGCCCTGCGACAGCACCTCCGGCGCGCCGGCAAAGTCCTTCGGCCAGATCCTGATCTTGCCGTCATCGCCGCCGCTGGCCAGCCGCCCGTCCCCCAGCACCGCCAGGGACCAGACATTGCCGCCCTGCGGCAGCACCTCCGGCGCGCCGGCAAAGTCCTTCGGCCAGATCCTGATCTTGCTGTCGAAGCCGCCGCTGGCCAGCCGCCCGTCCCCCAGCACTGCCAGGGACAAGACCGGGCTGCCCTGCGAGAGGACCGCAAGAGGCAGGTGGATCAACGCGCTCCTGGCAGCCTCGACGGCGTCTGCCTCCGCTGGTCTCTTGTTATTGCGTGCGATTTCGATGCTTTCCAACGCCAGGGCGCCGGCGCGCTCGATGTCATCCGGGTCGCCGCTCTCTGCAGCTTGGCGCGCTTCTATGGCCAGAAGTTGTGCGCGCGCCTTATCGCGCTGGAGCTGAGCTTCGTTCCGTTGATTTTGCGCCTCCTTCGTCTGGTCCTTGGCGACTTTTGTCTGGGCCTCGGCGACGGCTCGCTGCCTCTCCGCGGCTCGCCATTCCCATCCCGCTAAGACCAAAAGCGCGAACAGGGCCGTCCCCACCGTCCATGCGAGGGTCCGAAACCGGCGCTGTTGCCGCACTTCCTCGGAGAGTAGATCCTCCTTTGGGATGCCGCGGATTGCCGACGCGAAATCTGCGGCTAGCCCCATGAACTCGACGCCCTTCGGGACGCGGTCATCGCGATAAGGGCGGAGATCAATCCATCGCGGCTCGTTCGCAAAGCGATTTTCCAGAGCACGCGGTAGCGGCGTCGCCTCCGACCAGCGAAAATCATCGGTCGCTTCGTCCCAATCGAGCTGGCCGTCGGTCAGCGCAATCAGCACCGTTTCGGTGTTGTTGTGGTCGAGCCAATAGGCGACCTCTTGACCAACCCAACGCGAGGCCGCAGCCTCCGGCGAGGCCAGCAAGATCAGAAAGCGCGATTGGCTGAGCGCCTGTTCGATCGACGGCCACAGATGCGGCGTCGCCGAGAGGCTGGTGTCGTCGCGGAACACCCGCAGGGCCCGCCGGTGGTACCACGCCTTGCCGAGTTTTTGTACGACCGACTGCAATGCGGTGGCGATCGGTTTGTCTTTCGCATGGCTGTATGAGATGAAGGCGTCATACCCGACTGACGCCTCCTGTCCTATTGCGCGGCCGGCAGGGTAGTCGCGCGGACTGTCCGCCGTAAGCGGGCCGTCTCTTGCCGGCAATTCGACCATGATCTGCCCCGAAAGCGTTTCACACACCCGACAATTTCTTCACAAGGCCGCCACGACCATGAAGTCCTCCTGTTTGCATTGTAGTCTTCCGCGCATGGGGCGAAGTCACGCGTTTGGATGCATCACCCTGTGCGGACACAGCATCCTGCTAGAGGAAAGTGACGCACCCGTTCGATCTCGTCGAGCGCGGCGGTCCGGGAGACGAGAAGAACCTCGTCGAAGCCCAGCCGCTCGATCCGCTTCAACCGCTGGCACGGTTCGTCCGGAGAGCAGATCAGTGAGACGTGGGCACCTCCGCAAGGCTCGCGGATTCAGGCCGGTTGTTGAGATCGATGGCGACATTGGCGAGAACGGCATTTGTTGCCGCCCGCTTCGCGATAGATTTGCGGCCTCGAGATCGGCCCAGCTGCTATATCGGCCGGAGGGAGTCCAGCCTTGGCAAAGGCGCCGACGTAAGACGGCTTGTAGCCTTCGGGCGGCATCGTCGAGATCGTGCCAAGATTGGGGTTGAGTGGCAGCGAAATGCGGCCGCCGAACCAGGCGCGGCCGTCGTGCACCGGCGAAGAGAGCGCCATCGGGTCCGGGAACTCGCGGCGCAATACCCCGAAATCCAGCAGGATCCGCGCTCTGGCCGGTACCGAACGGGGTGAGCTCGATCAGGTCGATCGCGACGACATCGCCAGGCTTGGCGCTGCGCACGACGTTCGTCCCGGTTATCGGCGCCGCGGGGTGCACGTCGCAAGCCGGCATGAATGGTGTCGGGACCGCGCTGATATCCTCCACAACGTCGAAGGCGCCGCGTACCTCGCTGGAATCGACGGTCACCGTCCTCGCGGAGTAAGGGACAGCATCGCACCTGCACTAATCAGGGGGGAAGGCGAAATGCTGGCTGGAGAGCTTGCGCTCACCATAGCCGCCGTGTTTACGGGGGCCGCGATCTATATCAACATCGCCGAGCAGCCAGCGCGCCTTCAGCTTGACGATCGGTCTCTCCTCGCCGAGTGGACGTCGGCCTACAAGCGGGGCTACATCATGCAGGCGAGCCTCGCGATCGTGGGCGGGCTCTTCGGGCTCGTTGCCTTTCTGAGTACCCTCGACTGGCGTTGGCTGCTCGGAGCCGTCGTCCTGCTGGCAAATTGGCCTTACACGATCTTCATCATCATGCCGACCAACAGGCGTCTCGTGGACACGCCGCCGGAGGCCGCCACGGCCGAAACGCGCCGCATGCTTGAGCGGTGGGGCACTCTCCATGCCGGGCGGAAGTGCTCTGGGCCTCGTGGGCAACCCTGATCTTTCTGTGGGCTCAGCGGTGAAGTTGTCGCTGACCCCCGCTCTTCGGTGGAGTGTCGGCGCACTCGCTCAGGGGACAACAGTCGGATCGCGACGCCATCGCCGGGCTTCGCGCCGCGCACGACAATCGGGCCGGCTATCGGCGCCAGGCGATGGCCGTCGTAGGCCGGGGTGAATGGTGTCGAAGGCGCCGCGAACCTCGACCGTGAACTCCTCGCCGGAATTGACGGTCATCGTCGGCGGCGTGCAGGTGTTAACCGAGAAGAGGGTATTCGGTCCGGTTTGTCCTCATGTGCCCCTCCCCATGCGTTGCAGACGCCACGCGGGATACAGCACAAGGGCTCGGGAGGGTGCAATCTCGGATCCTGACGCAGGCGCCCCGATGCTCGCGCAGCTGCCGACGGCCGCTCACGAACTTTCCGACCAAGTAAGCGGCACAGGCGCACTGCCCGGCGACGTGGTGGTTTGGCCTAACCCGCCGACCGGGAGGCAGGGCGCTGGTACGGCCGAACGAAGGGCGGCACGCTTATGTGTGCCGGGACGAGGCGGGCGCGCCGGGATGATGGCGACAAGTTGGCAACGCGCGATGGCTCCTCGGGGAGGTCAGCCGTGCCGCCATGACCGGACGCGCCGAGGTGCCGACGAAGCAATGATGCTGAGCAGAATGTAAGGCCTCCTCGCGGTTGAGGCCGGTGTGCATGACCGTGAAGTCGACAGCCCGGCGTGCGGCGTCTTCGGTGGCTTCCTCGACGCTCGGGCCGATCCCGACGAAATGGACCGCCGCACCTTGAGCGATGATAGGGCGTTCAAGCGCTCGGTCCTTCAGCAGAGTGATGCGTGCATGCACGCTGCACTCGATGCCGGTGCCGGTGCCGGCATCGTCGAGATCGTGCCGGGATTGGGGTTGAGTAGCCGATGCCCCGTGCGCGCCGGTGATGGCGCAGTCGCCGAGGCGGTGACGCTAACCACGAAGACAGCCCCTGACGCGAGGCGGTCTTATCCCCCTGTCGGAGCGGCGACGTTACCCTCGAACCGCGGCGACGTCACAGGCCGCTGGCCTTGTCACTACCCCTGCCCAATGACGCATGTAGAATTGGTAAATCCACAGAAAAACCTCGGGCTGTTCCGGCGTCCGTCCGATGGCAAAACGAACACCCTAAATTCCTCGTCGAGCGTGGACGTGCCGCCATTACAGATTTCACAAGCCGGAACTGTGATTAGATCAGTAGGGCGCGGAGGAATGAAGAGATTCTTTGGTGGGACGTGGTCGCTGGTAGTAGCGATCGCGCCGCAAAACACGCATGTTTTTGGGGTCATGCGGAATTGTTCTCTCCGACGCTTGGCTTCGCCCATCAGCATTCACCCGAGGTCACGGCCAGTCACGAGGCGAGGCTTCTTCTGCCCACATGTATTCAGGCGCGCTGACCTGCGGGGCACTGGCATCAGCTCGCGTGACGTTCTGCTGTTCATAGTGGGTCACTCTCGCGCCGATGCTCACTCCGTTTTCCAGTTCGACTTGAACGACCGAGCCTTTGATAAAACTGCCCCACACCTTCGCCATTTCCAACTAGACGACGGTTCCGTCTAGCCATGTCAAGCGCAGGCGATTAATTATCCGAAGCATTTCTCTTGACCAGCGGAAATTATTGCGACACAATCGGAACCGTTCGGAATGAACGGGAACCAACAAACGCAAAGGTCGTGACGATGGCGTCGATACGCAAACGGACGTGGCAAACCGGCAAGGGCGAGAAAACCGCATGGATCGCCGACTATTTCGACCAGGCCGGCAAGCGGCATATCAAAACATGCAAGACGAAAAAAGAGGCTGATGCCTGGCTGGTTAACACGCGTCACGAAGTTCAACAGGGTAACCATACCCCGGCGAGCGCCAGCATCACGGTCGCCGAAGCCGGCGAGCTCTGGATCGCCCAGGGCGAGACGGACGGCCTGGAAGCCTCGACCTTGCGCCAATACCGGCAGCATCTTGACTACCACATCAAACCCTTCATCGGTGCCGTGAAGCTCGCCGAGCTCGCCCCTGGAGGTGTGCAGAATTTGCGGAATCTCCTGATCCGCGAAAAGCGCTCCCGGGTGATGGCGAAGAAAGTGGTGGCGAGCCTCGGTGCGATCCTGGCGACCGCGATGGCCTGCGGCAAGGTGGCCCGGAATGTGGTGCGCGAACAGGCCCGGCAGAGCAGGCGGCAGAACCGATTGGATAAACGTCACGAGAGGCGGCTCGAGGTAGGGGTGGATATCCCGACTAAGGACGAGATACGCGCCATACTCGCGCATGCACAAGGGCGGTGGCGGGCGCTCGTCGTGACGGCGATCTTCACCGGGTTGCGCGCGTCCGAGCTACGGGGTCTTCGTTGGGATGACATCGACCTCGAGCGCGAGGCGTTGCAGGTGCGCCAGCGTGCCGATCGCTGGAACACCATCGGCTCGCCGAAGTCGGATGCGGGCAAGCGGGAGGTGCCTCTCGCGCCGATGGTCGCGAATGCCCTAAAGGAGTGGCGTATTGCTTGCCCGAAGGGCGAGATGAACCTTGTCTTCCCGAACACCAAAGGGAACGTCGATTCGTTGCCGAACATGCACCGGCGCGGGCTTGGCGCGCTTCAAGTCGCGGCCGGGCTCGCCGTGGACCCCTTTCATCCAAAATATGGGCTCCACGCGTTTCGTCACGCCGCGGCCAGCCTGTTCATCGAACAGGGCTTTGCGCCGAAGCGGGTGCAGGCGCTGATGGGGCACTCGTCGATCCAGGTGACCTTCGACACCTACGGGCACTTGTTCCCGTCGGAGAAAGACGATCAGATCGCGATGCGGCAGCTCCAGGCGCGACTCGTTGGCTGATTTGCGACAAGGCTGCAACATAACTCGTTTGAGACCGCGAAAACCCTAGACTTTACGCGGACTCTGACTCCGCCAGTCTAGGTTCGAATCCTAGTCCCCCAGCCAACAAATATAACAATGAAATCAGTTACCTCCGAGCATCGGGCCGCCGCCGC
>Ga0209040_10000130_pt1 | contig 47964 bp, 46 predicted proteins | sample BogFormECP12_OM3_FD_188240 | JGI IMG/M metagenome (GOLD analysis project Ga0209040, IMG submission 188240) | Bog forest soil microbial communities from Calvert Island, British Columbia, Canada - ECP12_OM3 (SPAdes) (version 2) | ecosystem: Environmental > Aquatic > Freshwater > Wetlands > Bog ... | reverse complement strand
GCCACCACATCGACGATGGCGTTGCCGATGCCGACGATGTCGAAACGTGTGGTCATGTCGGGCCTTTGATGTGGAAGAAGTGATTTGAAACCACGGATGCACACGGATGAACACGGATGACGGTGCCCCTATCCGTGTTCATCCGTGTGCATCCGTGGGTTCAATGCTCGATATTATCGCGTCTGTGGCGGATGCGCACGCACCGCAGCCTCGTTCACCTCAACGCCCCAGCCGGGTCCTTTCGGAATGATCAGCTCGCCGTTCTCGATCGCCGGCGCGTTGATGAACAGCTCGTCGCGCCAGGACACGCTGTCGATGTCGATCTCCATCACACGGAAGTTCGGCACCACCGCGCTGAAATGCGCGCTGATCGCCGAGCACAGATGGCCGTAGTAGTTGTGCGGCGCGCAGTTCACCTCGTACGCCTCGGCCATCGATGCGATCTTGATCGACTCCAAGAAACCGTTCCAGATCACGTCGATGATCGCGACATCGGTCGAATAGGCATCGAAGAACGGCCGGAACGCCCGCCGCCCGCACACCGATTCCAGCGACGCGATCGGGCACGGCGCGGCGCGCCGGATCAGCGCCAGCGACTGCGGGTCCCAGGTATCGATCTCCAGCCATGTCATATCGAATGGCGCGACCGCCTTGGCGATCTGCAGGTAGCCCTCGGTCTTGAAGTGGTAGTTCACGTCGAGATGCAGTCCCATCTCGGGCCCCGCACCGGCGCGGAATGCACTCAGCAGATCGCGCACCGCCTGCAACGTCTTGCGATCGAGGTTCAATTCCGGCCAGCCCGGCGAACGGCCGAAACCGGGGCCGAAATTGGTCAGCTTCCCGCCGTCGAACGGCAGGATGTTGGTCTTCAGCGCCTTGAAGCCGCGCCGCTTCACCTCGGCGCCAAGTGCGGAAATATCGTCATAGGTGCGCAGTGGCGGTGCGCCGACCAGCTCATGATTGCGCACGCGGTAGGACCCACAATGCGACCAGTACACCGGGATGCGCTCACGCACCGGCCCACCGAACAGCTCGTACACCGGCACACCCAACGCCTTGCCCTTGATGTCGAGCAGCGCGTTCTCGATCGCGGCGATCGCGCGCGAATTCACCCCGCCAGGCGCCTGCACCTGACGCACCCACAGCATCGATGCGATCTGCTGCACCGGCCGCGGATCCAGCCCGATCAGCGGTTCCGCCAGGCCACGGATCACACCGGTCAGCCCGCGGCTGCCATCGGCCTCGGCGTATTCCGACCAGCCGACCAGCCCGTCGTCAGTGGTGAGCTTGAGGAATGAGAACGTGCGCCAGCCGGCGTCGCAGTGCAGGTCTTCGATCTTGGCCAGTTTCATGACGTTGCTCCCTTCGTCGCCCCCTGGGCGCGCGGCGGCAGCACCAGGCCGACGCCACGCAGATGACTGAACAATTGCTTCAGCTTATCGCGATCCGCCTGCGGCAGCGGCGGCCGCAGGATCGAATCGATATTCGAGCACAGATGCGCCTGATCGCCGGTGCCGAACAGAACCACATCGACACCGGGCTCATGCCGCACGTAGCGATACGCCGCATCGGTCAGGCTGGTGGCACCGCCCGGATGGATCAGGAAGCCAAGCGGATCGGGGTTGTCGGCCAGCGACTGCGGCACCTTGCCCTCCGCCGCCAGTTCCCGCATCGCCGACGCCACGCGGTCGGCGCGGGCGAAGATGCTGCGCACCGCGAACATCAGTAACGTGCCGACGCGGTGTTGCAGAGTCGCCGGGAACACCGCCTCGCGGGTGTTCTGGTTCATCAGGTGGAACGCCACCATCACCACGTCCCACAGCCCGTCGGGAATCGCGCGCAGCAGCATCTGGTGTTCCAGATCGTTCGGCGACGTCTCGGTGATGCCGAGGAACTTGAACTTTCCCTTTTCCTTCTCCTTCAGCAGCACCGGTGCGATCACGTCGCGCACATAGTCGTAGCCCGATGGCGGCACCGCGTGGAGCTGGAACACATCGATGCAATCGATGCCGAGTTCGCGCAGCGAGTTGTCCAGGCTCGCGACCACACGTTCCGACGCATACCGCTCGCCGCCGCGGAAGACCGAGGCCTTGGTGGCGATTACCACCTGATCGCGCGGCACGCGCTTGATCGCCTTGCCGACCACACCCTCGGTGTCGTAGGGCGCCGCGGTGTCGAGCAGGTTCACGCCGTGGTCGAGCGCGGCATGTATGATCCCGACGGCGCTGGCCTCGGTGCCGCCGGTGTTCAACCCCAGCCGGCTGAATCCGCCGCAGCCGAGGCCGGCGACGCTGACCTTGAGTTCCGTCCTGCCCAGCGTCGTGTAGTCCATGCAAGCCCCCGTCCTGCCGAAGCCAGAAGGTTACCCCGCCGCTCCACGCGGAGGAAGCTGAGGACCCGGAGTGTGGCCGGCGATCGCGTTGCCAATGCCGGTCTCCAGTATACCATCACGGCGATCACCCACCCGGAGTGCACTATGCTCGCTCGCATCATCCTGGTTCTGGTTCTGCTTTCGGCCGCGCCGCCGGCCCTGGCGCTGGATGCCTGCTTCGCCGCTAGCGTTGGACCATGGCGCGGTCCGGTCTGGAACGGGATTGGCCTGCAAACGATGGAAACCGAATTCCATGCCGGACCCGACGCAACGCTGGTCGGGCACTATCGCATCCATGATGCCGTGCCGTTCGACGGTACGCTGACCGGATTTCGTCAGACCGGAACCTGCGAAGCCGATTTCATCTGGACTGACCGAGACGGGACCGGCACGGTACACATCCGGTTCGAACCCCAACTCGGCCGTTTTATTGGCGACTGGGGCGGCACGGACCCGGTTCCCGATCTGGTCTTCAATGGCTACAGGGTCGGGCCGAACGTTGTCAGCTAGCGCCGCCGCCGCGCCGGCCTGGACGGCGGCGGGATCAACCGGCAGGTGCCGCGGATCTGAAATCAGCTTGCAGCCGGCACCACCGAACCCGCTCTGACTGACCCACCCCCAGTCACCGTCATATCCGGTCGCAGTACCGCGATCAGCGCGTCCGGCGTCTGTTCCGCGAACACGGTGACCAGATCGACGCTGGCGAGGCTTGCCAGCATCGCGGCGCGGGCCGCCTCCGGCTGGGTGGCGCCGGCGACCGGCGATTTCAGCCCGACCACCAGCCGGTCGCAGGCTTCGCGCGCCTCCTCCAGCCAGTGCAGGTCGGCGGGGCGCAGCGGATCGAAGGGGCCATGCGTGAAGCCGACCCGCCAACCCTTGTGGTGCCAGCGCTGCACATGTTCCACTGCCGCCTCACGCGAGACGATCTTGCGCAGCGCCCCACCCTGCGGCGACAGCGCCGTCAGCAGGTCGGCCGCACGCGCCACCGCGGTGCCGACCTTCCCCACCACGACGCCGGCCGCGATGTTGGCGAGCCGCACCGCCACCGGCAGCTCCAGCCGGGCCGCGACCGCGGCGGCCAACGTCGCTACCGCCGTGTCGCCGGCACCGGCGATGTCGTACACCTCGGCCGCCTCGGCCGGGAAATGCCGCGCCCCGCTAGCGTCGAGCAATGTCATGCCGTCGTTGCCGCGCGTCACCACCACCGCGCCGAAGCCGTGGCGCTGACGCAGCGCCGTCGCGGCCGCGACGATGGCCGCCTCGCCGTCCACCCGCATGCCGGTGGCCTCGGCCAGGTCGGTGCGGTTCGGCATGATGATGTCGGCGCCGGCATAGCGCGAATGGTCCGGCCCCTTGGGATCGACGATCACCGTCCGCGCCGACTCGCGAGCCGCGGCGATGAGCTGCGCCGGCAACTCGCCGGCCAGCAGCCCCTTGCGGTAGTCCGACAGCACGGTGACCGAGGTGGCCGCCATGGCATCGCGGGCGATCCGCAGCAGGCGTTCGGCCAGGCGCGGTTGGATCGGCGAAGTTTCCTCCCGGTCGGCGCGCAGCAAATGTTGGCCGGCGGCGAGCAGACGGGTCTTCAGCGTGGTGGTGCGGCCGCCCTGCACCAGCAGCCACGGTTCCACGTTGGGCTGGCCGCCGATCAGTCCCGTGAGGTCGGAACCGGCCTGGTCGTCCCCCACCACCGAGATGAACGCCACTGCCGATCCGAGCGCCGTGAGGTTGCGCACCACGTTGCCGGCGCCGCCCGGCATCGCCAGCTCGCGCTCGATCGCCAGGATGGGCACGGGCGCCTCCGGGCTGATGCGCTCCACTGTGCCATAGACGTAGCGGTCGAGCATCACGTCGCCCACCACCAGCACGCTGGTGCGATTGAGCAGACGCACCGCCTCGGCCAGTTGGCCGGTCTCGCTTTGGTTCATGGCGACGCCGTAACCCGCTAAATGACGCAGTGCAATAAAGGATTCATCTGTCCCGCCCGCGGGAGTGGTGTTCATCGTGCCACTATGCTGTGATGAACCCGAGCCGGTTCTCTTCCAGCGCGACACAGGTCAGCACGCCGCCCATCACCGCGCCGGTGTCGATGCCGATGCGGTTCGGCCGCACCACGGGCTCATGTTGCGGCGTGTGGCCGTGCACCACCACGGGGCCGAACTTCTCCTTGAACGACAGGAACGGCTCGCGGATCCACATCTGGTCGTGGCGGCTCTGCCGCTCGAGCGGGATGCCGGGCCGGATGCCGGCGTGCACGAACAGATAGCCGCCCGCCGCATGGCGCACCGCGAGGTCGCGCAGGAACAGCAGGTGCGGCTTCGGCAGATAGGACGGCCATTCCTTCGGCTGCGCCGACCGCGGCACGCCCCAGCTCAGCAGCGAGTCGGCGCCGCCGTTGGCCAGCCACAATTCGGTCGCCTCGGTCCCACCGGTGGCGACCGCGGCGAGCATCATGTGCTCGTGATTGCCCATCAGGTTGATGGTTGGGACACCCGCCAGCGCAGCGCCCGCGGCCAGCCGCGCCACCACGCCGGCGCTGTCCGGCCCGCGATCGACATAGTCGCCGAGATGCACCAGCACGGCCCCGTCGGCCGGCCGCGCGGCAAGATCCTCGGCGATCAGCGCGTGCAGCGCCTCGAGCCGGTCGAGGCAGCCATGCACGTCGCCGACCGCATAGACGCGCTGGCCGGGCGGCAGGCTCGCCGGGGCCGGGGTGAAATCGATCATGGGCGCATAACCTAGGCAGCCATGCGCAAATCGCCAATTCCCCGCGCCTCCCCAGCCGCCTATGCCCCCGCCATGGACACCATCCGCGTGCACCACCTGACCAAGCGCTATGCCGAGACCCTGGCGGTGGACGACGTCAGCTTCACGGTGCCGGCCGGCGCGACGGTCGGCCTGCTCGGCGGCAACGGCGCCGGCAAGACCACCACGATTGCCATGCTGCTCGGCCTGTTGATCCCCACCGCCGGCACGATCGAGGTGCTGGGCCACGACATGGCGCGCGACCGGTTTGCCGCGCTGGCGCGGATGAATTTTTCCTCCCCCTACGTGTCGCTGCCGCAGCGGCTGTCGGTGGCGGAGAACCTGCGGGTCTACGGCCACCTCTACAACGTCGCGCACCTGGAATGCCGCATCGCCGAGCTGTCCGCCGAACTGGATCTGGGCGACCTGCTGGACCGCGCGACCGGCAAGCTGTCGGCTGGCCAAAAGACCCGTGTCGCCCTGGCCAAGGCGCTGATCAACCGCCCGGAACTGCTGCTGCTCGACGAACCGACTGCCAGTCTGGATCCGGACACCGGCGACTGGGCGCGCACCTGGCTGGAGCGCTACCGCGACGAGAGCGGCTGCACGATCCTGCTCGCCTCGCACAACATGGCGGAGGTGGAGCGGCTCTGCTCGCATGTGCTGATGCTGAAGCGCGGCCGCATCGTGGACCGTGGCAGCCCGCAGGAACTGCTCGACCGCTACGGCCGCGAGGACATGGAGGAGGTGTTCCTGGACATTGCCCGCGACCGTCGCCGCATGGTAGCGCCGGCATGATGGCCGGATCAAGTCCGGCCATGACGAGTCCGGCCATGACGAGAGGAGGCCGGGCTGTCGCCCGGAACCATTCATGACCCACGCCGGCGCCCGCCGGATCTGGGGGCTGATGTACCGCCACCTGGCGCTGTACCGCCGTTCCTGGCCACGCCTGCTGGAGCTGGCCTACTGGCCGGTGCTGCAGATGTGCATCTGGGGCTTCACCGCGAGCTTCCTCGCCACGCGCATGGGCAATGCGGCCGCGCTCGCCGGCGCAACTCTGCTGGGCGGCGTGCTACTGTGGGAAGTGGCGCTGCGCAGCCAGATGGGAGTTGCAATCAGCTTCCTGGAAGAGATGTGGTCGCGCAACCTGGGCCACGTCTTTGTCAGCCCGATGCGGCCCTGGGAGCTGGTGGCGGCACTGATCCTGATGTCGGTGATCCGCATGGCGGCAGGCGTGCTGCCGGCGATCCTGGTCGCCTGGCTGCTCTATGCCTACAACCTGTTCGCACTGGGGCCGATCGTGGTGCTGTTCTTCATGAACCTGATGATCATGGGCTGGGCAGTGGCGCTCGCCGTGGTGTCGCTGATCCTGCGCCACGGCGCGGGCGCCGAGGCGCTGGCCTGGTCGGTGCTGTTCGGGCTGACGCCGTTCTCCGCGGTGTTCTACCCGGTCGCCGTGCTGCCCGCCGTTCTGCGACCAATCGCGCTGGCGCTGCCGTCGGCGCATGTGTTCGAGGGTATGCGCGGCGTGCTGCTGAACGGCGAGGTGCGCTGGGATCACCTGATCGCTGCGTTCGCGCTGAACGTGGTCTGGCTGACCGGCGCCGCACTGCTGTTCGCCCGCCAGTTCCGCCAGGCCCGTCTGCGCGGGGCACTGCTGAGCATCGGCGAATGAGCACAGAATTCCAACCACATGGCTGAAACCCGTTTCTGGCTGATCCGCCACGCCATCGTCGACGAGAACGCCCGCGCCATGCTGTACGGCGTGATGGACGTGGCGCTGTGCGAGACCAGCCTGCTGGAGCAGGCGCCGATGTACCGGGCGCTGGCCGATCGCCTGCCCCGCCCCGCTTCCTGGAAGACCACCCCGCTGTCGCGTACCCGCCGCACCGCCGAGGCGATCTTCGCCGCCGGCTATCCGCACGCGGAGCCGGAGGTCGAGCCGGGATTGATCGAGCAGAGCCTGGGCGAATGGCAGGGCCTGCCGCACGCCGAACTGCCGGCGCGGTTGACCTTGCCGAAGCACGCGTTCTGGCCGCTCGCCGGCCACGAGCGACCGCCGGGCGGTGAAACGCTGGCCGAGGTGATCGAGCGGGTCGGGTCCGCACTGGAACGCCTGGCCGCACAGCATCCGGACCAGGACGTGGTCGCCGTTAGCCATGGCGGGGCGATCCGTGCTGCGGTGGCCCACTGCCTGCGGATCGGCCCCGACAGTGCGCTGCACCTGACGGTGCAGAACCTGTCGCTGACTCGCCTGGAACGCAGCCCGGATGGCTGGCGGGTAATCTGCGTGAATGAGCTCCCAGGATATTGATTTTATCACATTTCTTCCTTGACCCCGGGTAAGCGTAGTATGCAGGACCCGAATCGGGCGCCCCTGCGCCCGGTGGTGGAGGGAGACGCGAAATGATCCGTATCCTTTTGGCCGCAGCCGCGCTGGCCGTGCTGCCATGGCTCGTGCCGCGTCCGGCGCACGCGCAGAGCGACGAACAGACCTTGGTGGATCGCTCCACCCTTGCGATCCAGGACATGGTCAACCAGTCGCTGTCGGACGACCCGCGGAGAATGCTTGGGCGCGCCCGTGCGGTGATGATCTGCCCGCGCGTGTTCAAGGCGGGCTTCTTCTTCGGCGCCGAAGGCGGCGCCTGCGTGCTGCTCGCGCGCGCCGGCAACGGCACCTGGTCCTATCCGGCGTTTTACGGCATGGGCAGCGGCAGCTTCGGCCTGCAGATCGGCATCCAGGACGCCCAGTTCATCATGCTGATCATGACCGAGAAGGGGCTGCGCGCGGTCCTGGACAGCCAGTTCAAGCTGGGCGCCGATGCCTCGCTCGCCATCGCCACGATCGGCGCGGGGATACAGGGATCGACCACGGCGGCGTTCGGCGCCGACATCGTCGCGTTCTCGCAGGCGCGCGGCCTGTACGGCGGCGTCTCGATCGAGGGCAGCCTGATGGGCCAGCGCAGCGAAGCGAACCGCGCCTACTATGGCCATGACATGGGGACCCGGCAGATCGTCATCGACATGCAGGCGTCCAATCCCGGTGCCGACCCGCTGCGCGACGTGCTGACCCGCTACGGTGCCGGTGAAGTGAAGCAGGCCGCGGCGCCGGCGCCGGACTATCAGCCGCCTCCGCCCGCCGCCGGCGCACCGACGCAGTTGCAGCCGCATACCTCGGTTCAGCAACAGAGCCTGCCGCCACCCAAGTAGCCGCGATCCGTGCCGGCGCGATGCGCCGCGGGATCATTGCCTGTCTGTTTTTGCCGATGCTGGCCGGCTGCCAGCAAGGCTCCGGCTGCGATCTCGTGAAGGCCGCCGAGGTGCCACTGGACGCCAAGGGCGCGCTGTTCGTGGTCCCGGTGACCATCGGCGGCCACAGGCTGCACATGCTGCTCGACACTGGCGCGCAGAGGAGCGTGCTGGACGAGGGCACGGTGCGGCGGCTTGGAATTCCGCAGGATGGGCGCACAGCTACCGTCATGGTCGGCGTCGCCGGCGGATCGCCGAAACTCGATGCCAACGTGGATGGCATGCTGCTGGGCAATGCGTCGATTTCGGTGGATCGGATGCCGGTGAGTACGACAGGAGGAATACCGGGTATCGAGGGCGTGCTCGGCCTCGACAGTCTGCGGGACTACGACCTCGACATCGACGGGCCGAACCGGATGCTGACGCTTTATCGCGTCCGCTGGTGCGACCGTGCGGAGCCGCCTTGGAACGAAGCGGCAGTACCGATCGAGGGGATCAGCACTCGAATGGGCTGGATGCAGATGCCGTTCGAGATCGACGGCGTTGCGGCAACCGGCGCCGTCGACACGGGTGCTTCCTTCACAACGATCAACCCGCGAATCGCGCGGCGGCTTGGACTGACCGACCAGGCGATGGCGGATGACCGGGTCATCAAGCTCCACGTCGTTGCCGGCGAAGACACGCCAGCGCGCGTCCACCGATTCAAAACGATACGGATCGGCCCCGTCACGGCGCACAATGTGTCGATTCTCGTTCTTGCCAGGGAGCCGCCGGCGCTGGGTGGCGGACGGCAGTTCGAAGACGCCGTGATCGGTCAGGACCTGCTGCGCAATCGTCGCGTCTGGTTCTCGATCAGGACAGGCCGGCTGTACCTGTCACGCAGAGACAACGACACGGTGGCCGAACCGTCGGCCCCTGGCCACTGACCGCCGCTCCAGGTAGTCTCCGGCGCGATGGGTGCGCCGGCGCCGTTCTGGAAGGTCAAGACACTCGAGCAGATGTCCCACGAGGAGTGGGAATCGCTGTGCGACGGCTGCGGCCGCTGCTGCCTGCACAAGCTGCGCGACGACGATACCGGTACGCTGTCGTTCACCAATGTCGCGTGCCGGCTGCTCGATCTGCACAGTTGCCGGTGTGGCGACTATGCGCATCGCCAGCGCAAGGTGCCGGACTGCGTGTCGCTGACGCCGGCCGAGGTGCGCGCGATCGACTGGCTGCCGCCGTCCTGCGCCTATCGCCGCCTGGCGGAGGGCAAGGACCTCGCGTGGTGGCACCCGCTGATATCAGGCGATCCGGACACGGTGCACGAGGCCGGCATCTCGGTGCACGGCCGCGCCATCAATGAACGCAAGGCCGGCCCGTTCGAACACCACATCGTCGACTGGCCCGGCCGCATGCCGCGCGGCAAACGCCTGCCATAGGAGAACGCGTGATGATGAAGGATGCCCTGTTCGGTGGGGTGAACGCCGCGGTGCTGACGCCGATGCGTGCCGATCTGTCGGTCGATCTCGATCGCATGGCGGCGCATTGCCGCTGGCTGCTGGCGAATGGTTGCAACAACCTGGGCGTACTCGGCACTACCGGCGAAGCGAACAGCATCGGCCTGAGCGAACGCATGGACATCCTCCGCGGCCTGGTAGAGCGCGGCATTCCCGCCGCGAGGATGATGCCGGGGACGGGTGTGCCCGCGCTGACAGACACCGTATTGCTGACCAGGCAGGCCGCCGAACTCGGCTGCCGCGGCGCACTGCTGCTGCCGCCGTTCTATTACAAGAACCCGACCGAGGACGGGCTGTTCGCGTATTTCTCCGAGGTGATCAACCGCGTCGGCACCGGCATCAAGCATTATCTCTACAATTTCCCGCAGCAGTCGGCGGTGCCGTTCAGTGTCGATCTGATCGCGCGTCTGCTGAAGGCGTTCCCCGGTACGCTGAAGGGCGTGAAGGACAGCAGCGGCAACTACGACAACGGCCGCGCCTATGTGGAGAATTTCGCGCGCGATGGCTTCGAGGTGTATGCTGGCGACGATACGCTGCTGCGTCCGCTGCTGCTGCTCGGCAGCGCCGGCTGCATCACCGCCGCGGCGAACGTGAATTCGCCGATCGCGGCGCAGGTGTATGCCAACTGGAGCAACGATGCCGGCGCGCGGATGCACGAGACGCTGAGCGCGACGCGCAAGGCGATCGTATCCGCGCCCGCGCCGATCCCGGCGCTGAAGGCGCTGATGGCGCGCCACACCGGCGATGCCGCATGGCATTACATGCGCCCACCGCATCTGAAATTGACGGGCGAGCAGCAGTCAAGACTGTTCGCCGCATTCGATGCGTCCGGCGTGCAGCTTGCACAGGCGGCATGACGCGTGTCGGTTTCACCTCGTCATGCCGGGCGAAGGCCCGGCATGACTGTGTAACGTCAATGAGGGGCCAATCCAAAGGTTGACGAATCGGCGCGATCTGCCCTTTGTGGGCAGAATGGAACTGCCGCGATCTGAAATGCTGACACTTCCGAGCGGGCCGACTCGCGTCGAATGGCGACGCAATCGTCGCGCACGACGGGTCAGTTTGCGCATCGATCCGTGCGGCGGCGGCGTTGTCGTCACGCTGCCGATGCGCGCAGGCCGTGGTGCCGGTGTTGCATTGCTCATGAATCACGCGGAGTGGGTGGCGAACCGGCTGGCCGCACTGCCGGATGCATTGCCGTTCGCCGACGGTTCGCTGGTGCCGATCGGCGATGTGCCGCATCGCATCCGTCACGTGCCACAATCGCGTGGTGGCGCATGGTTGCAGGATGGCGAGCTGCATGTCAGCGGTGCACCGGAGTTCCTGCGCCGTCGCGTGATGGATTTCCTGCGCGCCGAGGCGCTGCACCGGCTCTCCCCGATGGTTGTCGTCAAGACCGCGACACTCGGTGTGACGGCACGGCGCATCGCGGTGAAGGACACGCGCAGCCGCTGGGGCAGTTGCGCGGCCGACGGGTCGCTCGCGTTCAGTTGGCGCCTGGTGATGACGCCGGAGTTCGTGCAGGACTATGTCGCGGCGCATGAGGTGGCGCACCTCAAATACATGAATCACGGCAAGCGGTTCTGGAACCTGGTCGATCGCCTGACACCGCACGCCGCGGCCGCAATCCCGTGGCTGCGCGCGGAAGGATTTCGTTTGCTCCGCGTCGGGTGACGCGCGGCGCCATGCCCTGTATTGTGTCGGCGGAGACCATTCGCGCCCGGCACAAGAGGGATCATGGGAGGAACCACCACCGCCGTCCGGCCATCGTCGATCCGTGCCGCGCGTGGCGCCGGTTTCGGCACCACCGGCATGCAGCGTTGGCTCGACCGCCAGTTCACGCGCATCGCCGTGCTGCCGACCACCGCGATGATGCTGCTGATCTTCGGCATCCCATTGGCGTTCTCGTTCTATCTCAGCTTCCAGGGCTGGTCGCCGGACCAGGCGCTGTTCGCCGGCACCTTCGCGGGCACCGCCAACTTTGAGGATCTGCTCACCGATCCGCAGTTCCTGAAAAGCCTGTCGGTCACCTTCATCTACACCGCGATCACTGTCACGACCGAGCTTGGCTGCGGTCTTGGCATCGCGCTGCTGCTCAACATCGACCTGCCATGGATCGCGCTGTTCCGCACCGCGCTGGTGGTGCCGATGATGATCACGCCGATCGTCGCGGCGCTGTGCTGGAAGCTGCTGCTCGACCCGGATCATGGGGTGGTGAACTACTGGATCGGCAACCACATCGTGTGGTTGGGGCGGCCGGACACGGCGCTACTCTCGGTGATGGTAGTGAACCTGTGGCAGAACGCGCCCTATGTCGCGGTGCTGCTGCTCGCCGGGCTGCGCGCGCTGCCCAGCGAGCCGGTGGAGGCCGCATCGATCGATGGCGCCAGCCGCTGGCAGGTGTTCTGGCACATCACCCTGCCGTTGCTGCGTCCCTATATCTTGGTGGCACTGCTGCTGCGCACGATCTTCGAGTTCCGCGCGTTCGACAATATCTACGTGATGACCAGCGGCGGACCGGCGAACGCGACGATGACACTGTCGATGTTCACTTATCTTGCGTCGTTCGTGCGGTTCGACCTGAGCCTGGGCGCGGCCGCGTCATGGCTGATGCTGCTGATCTGCCTGCTGCTGTGTCTGTTCTTCATCGCGGTGATCCGCCGCCGAGAGGCGAACTGATGAGCGCGCTGTCCGGCGTCGGGTCGCGGCGCAGCAAGCTGGTGTTCGCAGGATCCGTCTATCTCGCGCTGATCGCGATGACGGCGGTGTTCCTGTTCCCGCTGCTCTGGGTGATCGGCCTGTCGCTGAAGACGCGGCTGCAGGTGTTCGCCAACCCGCCGCTGTTCGTCTGGTGGCCGACGCTGGAGAACTATGTTGGCGTGCTGGGCCAGGCCGACTTCCTGCAGGCATTCGTCAACAGTCTGGTGGTGTCGTCGGGCGCGGTGCTCCTGTCGATCTGCGTCGGCGTGCCGGCGGCGTATGCGTTCGCGCGATTCCCGTTCCGCGGCGGCTCGTTCCTGTTCTTCTCGCTGCTGGTCATGCGCATGCTGCCGCCGATCGCCGTGCTGGTGCCGATGTACATCCTGTTCAGCAAGTTCGGCCTGACCACAACGCGGCTGTCGGTGGTTCTCGCCTACAGCACGTTCAGCCTGCCGCTGGTGGTGTGGATCATGCGCGGCTTCTTCGAGGACCTGCCGCGCGAACTGGAGGAGAGCGCCTGGGTGGACGGCGCCTCCCGCTATGCCGCGTTCCGCCACGTGGTGCTGCCGCTGATCCGGCCGGGATTGGTGGCGGCGAGCATCCTGTGCCTGCAGCTCGCATGGAACGATTTCCTGTTCGCCGCCGTGCTGACCAACAATGCGACACGCACGCTGCCGGTGCTGATGGCAGGGTTCTCCGGCGGCGATACCGGCGTGGACTGGGGTGGCATGACCGCATCGGGCGCGCTGGTGATCCTGCCGGTGCTGATATTCTCGTTTGCCGCGCAACGGCACTTGGTGGCCGGATTGTCGTCGGGCGCGGTGAAGGGTTGAAACCACGGATGAACACGGATGAACACGGATAAGAAATCGCCCGGTCGGCCTGACCAAGTATCCGTGTTCATCCGTGTGCATCCGTGGTTGCACATCAAAGGGGAGACATCCATGCCTGGAATGAAGCGCCGCACTCTGCTGCAAGCCGCGGCTGGCGTGCTCGCCGCGCCGCAGATCATGGCGCAGAGCAAACCCGAGAAGCTGGTCTATGTCGGCGACAACGGCCCCTGGCACTATGCCATGGTCGAGGAGGTGGCGCCGGCGTTCGAGAAGGCGACCGGCATCAAGATCGATTTCACGCTGCTGCCGACCGATCCCTGGCGCACGCGGCTGCGCACCGAGCTTGGCGCCGGCAGCACCGGTATCGACGTCGTGCAGTGGGCCGTCGGCATGGCCGGTTGGATTTCGCCGTTCATGGAGGATCACACCCCGCTGCTGCCGCAGATGAAGACGCGCGATCCCCAGTTCGACTGGAACGACTACCTTACCGGAACCAAGAAGGCCGGGACCTATGACGGCAAGCTGGTCGGCATTCCCTACCGCATCACCACCGGCATCTTCCACTATCAGCGGGCGCTGCTGGAACAGGCCGGGTTCAGCACTCCTCCCGGCACGTGGGACGAGCTCGTGAAGGCTGCACTCGCGGTGAACAAGCCACCGGATCGGTATGGATTCGGCACCATGGGCCTCCAAGGCGCCGGGCTTTATTCGGGATACGCCCCGTTCCTGTATTCCAACGGCGGCAGGCTGCTCGACTTCAAGACCGGCGAAATCTACATCAACGAACCGAAGGCGGTGGAAGCCTTGCAATTCTATGGCGATCTCAACACCAAGTACAAAGTGATACCGCCCGAAGCGATGACCTGGGCGTTCGACGACATCGTCGCGGGCGGGCAGAGCGATCGCTACGCCATGACGCAGTTGTTCGCCCCCTACGGCACGCTGATCAACGATCCGAAGATATCCAGGACCGGCGGCAAATGGGCCTGGACAACCGTGCAGGGACCGCATTCGAAGGAGGAGGGCCGTACCTGGATTGATGGCCATTTCCTCGGGGTACCGAAATTCACCAAGAACAAGGAGTGGGCGCTGGAATTCATCGCGATGTGCTGCTCGCGCGAGTGGCAGAAGCGCGCGATGATTCGCGGCAATGCCCCGCCGCTGCGTTCCGTGCTGGAAGATCCCGAAATGGTCGAGCGCATCGGCTGGCCACCGGTCGCCGCGCAGGCGATCGAAACCGGATTCCCGACGCCGGGGCACCCGGTCTGGGATACCTTGGAGGTTCAGTTGCGCTCGGCCATCTCGCAGACGTTGAATGGCCAGAAGACGGCGAAGGTGGCGCTCGATGAAACCGCGACCGATTGGCAGCGCAGCCTGCGTCGGGCCGGGATCAACCGAGGATGAGGCGACGGCATCTGTTGCAGGCTTCGGCGGCCGCGGTCGCGTTGCCGAAGTTTGCGCTGGCGCAGAGCAAGCCCGACAAGCTGGTATTCGTCGGCGACAACGGGCCATGGCACTGGTGCCTGGTCGAGGAGGTGGCGCCGGCGTTCGAGAAGCTGCACGGCATCAAACTCGATTTCACCCTGCTGCCGATCGACGCGCTGAGTGCGCGGCTGAAGGCGGAGCTGAATTCCGGCTCCAGCGGCATCGACGTCATCCAGTGGACCGCGACCTATGCCGGCTGGCTGGCGCAGCACATGGAGGACCACGAAAAGCTGCTGGCCGGCGCGGCGGGCAGGCATCCCGATTTCGACTGGGACGATTTCCTGCCGGCGATCCGCGACATGGCGAGCTACCAGGGCAAGCTACTCGGCATCCCGTATCGCGTCACCGCGAGCGTGCTGAACTATCAGAAGCAGTTGCTGGCGGATGTCGGGTTCGACAAGGCGCCGGAGAACTGGGCCGAGTTCCAGGCGGCGCTGATCGCCACCACCAAGGCGGGTGCGCCCAACCGTTATGGACTCGGCATCTGGGGACGCCAGGGCCCCGCCATCGTCGGCGGATTCTCGCCGCTCCTGCGCGGCAACGGCGGGCGCTATTTCGATCCGAAGATTTACGACATCGAGATCAACAACGCCAAGGCGGTCGAGGCCCTGCAGTACTACGGCGACCTGATGACGAAGGACAAGGTCATCGTGCCGGACGCGATCACCTGGGAGTTCGATGAAATCGTCGCCGGCGGCCAGAATGACCGCTACGCCATGACGATCACGCTGGCCCCGTACGGCACGCTGATCAACGATCCGAAGCTGTCGAAGACGGCGGGAAAATGGGCCTGGGCGGTCGCTCCCGGCGCGCACTCACGGGCGGAAAGCCAGGTGAGCGTCGGTGGCTGGACGTTCGGCGTGCCGAGTGCGTGCAAGAACAAGGATTGGGCGTTTGAGTTCATCCAGTTCGCGTGCAGCAAGGAGTGGATGCGCCGCTCGGTGGTGCGCGGCAACGCGCCGCCGCGCGTCTCGGTGCTGAACCATCCTGATGTGATGGCGAATTACGGCTGGGCGCCGGTGCTGGCGGAGGCGATGAAGACGGCGACGCTGGAGCCTCGCGAACCGATCTGGCCCACGATGGAGCTGTCGCTCCGCAGTGCGATCTCCGCGGTACTGTCGGGGCAGAACAAGGCCAAGGATGCGCTGGATGCGGTCGCCTCCGACTGGCAGCGCGCTTTGCGGCGGTCGGGGTTGAAGGGGTGACGCCGCGCCCGTAAGTTCGCCGGCACGGAGAACACGATGACGATTGACGGCGCGATCGACTGCGACATCCACCCCGGCGTGCCGAACATCAAGGCACTGCTGCCCTATATGGACGAGTTCTGGCGCGAATCGTTCGTCGCGCGCGGGATCGACGGCTTCGACATGATGAGCTACCCGCTGGGCGCGCCGATCACCTGCCGCCCCGACTGGCGGGTGAAGGGCGAGCGCCCAGGTTCCAGCCTGCCGAACATGCGGCGTGACGCGCTCGATGCATTCGGCATCGGCCTGGCGATCTGCAATCCGCTCACCGGCGGCCAGGTCGCGGTGAGCGAGACCATGGGGGCCGCGATCTGCTCCGCGGTGAACGACTGGATCGTCGAGCACTGGCTGAACCAGGAGCCGCGCCTGCGCGCCTCGATCGTGGTGCCCGCACAGGCGCCGCTGCTCGCGGTGGAGGAGATCGAGCGCCGCGCCGGCGACAAGCGCTTCGTGCAGATCCTGATGCCGGCGGCGTGCGAAATGATGCTGGGCCGCAGCTATTACTGGCCGATCTACGAGGTCGCGGCGAAGTACGACCTGCCGATCGGCCTGCATGCCGGCAGCATGTACCGCTACGCGCCCACGTCGGGTGGCTGGCCGTCGCACTATCTGCACGATTACGTGGCGAACTCGCAGCTGTTCGAGGATCAATTGCTCAGCCTGATCTCGAACGGCGTGTTCAACCGCTACCCCACGCTGCGCTTCGTGCTGATCGAGTCCGGCGTGACCTGGCTGCCCGGCTTCATCTGGCGCGCGGTCAAGACCTGGCGCGGCGTGCGCGCCGAGGTGCCGTGGGTGAAGCGCTCGCCGGCCGAGACGATCCGCGAGAACGTTCGCCTGACCGTGCAACCGATCGACGCGCCGCGCGATACCAATGTGGTAGAGCGCATCGTCGAGCAGATCGACAGCGATCGGATGCTGCTGTTCGCCTCGGACTATCCGCATTGGCAGTTCGAGGGCGACGCGGTGCTGCCGTCCGGCCTGTCGCCTGACCTGCTGCGACGCATCCGCGTCGACAATCCGCTGGAGACCTATCCTCGCCTGAAGGAGACAGTGCAATGAATGCGCCCGTCGACGTCATGGAACGGCGCCCCGAGGCTGATACGCGGCTCGGCATCATCGATTGCGACATCCATCCCTCGCTGAAGCCTGGTGCACTGAACCAGTACCTGTCGGCACGTTGGCGCAAGCATCTGGCGGAGTATGGCAAGTTCAACTGCGGCATCTACGCGGACCGCGGCACCTATCCTCGCTTCTCGCCGGCGACGTCGCGGCGGGATGCCTGGCCGCCGGGCGGCGGGCTGCCCGGCTCCGATGTGGCGTTCCTGCGCGAACAGCTGCTGGATGCCTACAACATCAGCTATGGCGTGCTGGAGCCACTGATCGGCGTCAACACCTCACGCAACCTGGACGAGGCGGCCGCCCTCTGCTCGGCCGCCAATGACTGGCAGGCGCACGACTTTGTCGATCAGGAGCCGCGGCTGCGCGCGTCGATCCTGGTGCCGCAGGACGATCCCGAGGCGTCGGTGAAGGAGATCGAGAAGCGTGCCGGCGACTGGCGGTTCGCACAGATCCAGTTGGGATCGAAGACATCCGAGCCACTCGGTCGCCGGCGCTACTGGCCGATCTTTGCCGCGGCGCAGGCGAATGGGCTGTCGATCGGCCTGCATATCGGTGGCACGCAGAACAGCGCGCCGTCGCCGTCCGGCTGGCCGCAGTTCTACATCGAGGACCACCATATGCTGGTGCACTCGATGCAGAATCAGACGGCGAGCCTGATCCTGGAAGGCGTGTTCGAGGCGTTTCCCAATTTGAAGGTCTGCATGATCGAGGGTGGGTTCGCATGGGTGCCGTCGCTCGGCTGGCGGCTCGATGCGCACTGGGCGAAGATGCGCGACGAGGTGCCGCAGGTGAAGCGACCGCCGTCGGAATACATGCGGACCAATCTGTGGGTCGCCACCCAGCCGGTGGAAGAGCCGGAGAACCCGGACGACCTGCGCCAGGTGTTCGAGTGGATCGGTTGGGACCGGATGGTGTACTCGTCCGACTATCCGCACTGGGACTTCGACGATCCGCACCTCGCGTTCCGGTTCCAGATGACGGAGGACGAGAAGCGCATGCTGTTCCGCGACAATGCGCTGAACGTGTACACGTTCCGGTAGACACGGCCCGACCACTGTCATTGCGAGGAGCGCAGCGACGAAGCAATCTCGGGCCAGTGTGGCACCGACACGTGTATTTCTCTACGGCACGCTGCTCGACGCTGCAACGCTGGCGGGATGCAGCGGCGATGCGACGCTTCCCGCCAGATGCGTTCCCGCGACGCTGCTGGGATGGCAACGCGTGGCCTTGCAGGGTGGTCGCTATCCGACGTTGCGGCGCCGGCGTTCGGGGTCGGTTCGCGGAGTGGTGGTCGCTGTGTCGGCGCGCGCCCTGGCACGGCTCGCCGCCTATGAACGCCCAGCGTATCGTCTGACACGGGTTGTTGTGCAGACCGCGAAGCGCAAGACTGCCGTCCATACCTGGATCGCCGCCGCCGCAACCCGGCGGCCGTGGAAGGAGTGAATCATGTTGCAGCCACCGCCAGCCCGACCCAGCATGCGCGAGGACGAGGTCGATACGCCCGCGCTGCTGATCGATCTCGATGCGTTCGAGTTCAATCTGGATCACATGGTGGAGCTGCTGGCACCCACCCAGGCGAAGCTGCGGGCGCATGCCAAGACGCACAAGTCGCCGGTGATCGCAAAGCTGCAGATGATGCGCGGTGCGGTCGGTCAGTGTGTGCAGAAGGTGGCCGAAGCCGAGGCGCTGGCCTGGGGCGGCATTCCGGACATTCTTGTGAGCAACGAGGTGGTAGGCGCATCGAAGCTTGCGCGGCTTGCGGCATTGGCGCGCATCGCCAAGGTTGCGGTGTGCGCTGATGATGAGGCACAGGTGGCGGCGATCGAGACGGCGGCGTCGGATGCTGGCGTGCGGCTGCCGGTGCTGGTCGAGATCGATGTCGGTGCCGGACGCTGCGGCGTTGCACCTGGGCCGGACGCGGTAGAACTGGCTAAGCGCATCGCCGCGTCGAAGCACCTGATCTTCGGCGGCCTGCAGGCATATCACGGCAGCGCGCAGCATAAGCGGACGGTGGCGGAGCGTCGCACGCTGATCGGCAACGCCGTCGATGCGTCGCGGCGGACGGTGGAGCAGTTGCGCCAGCAGGGGCTGGACTGCGCGATCGTCGGTGGGGCGGGGACCGGCACGTTCCAGATCGAGTCGACGTCGGGCGTGTACAACGAGATCCAGGCGGGTAGCTACGTATTCATGGATGCGGACTATGCGCGCAACCTGGACGAGGCCGGCGCGCCGATCGGCACGTTCCGGCATTCGCTGTTCGTGCTGGCGACCGTGATGAGCGTGCCCAACAAGAACATCGCGGTGGTGGATGCGGGGCACAAGGCGGTGGCGGTCGACAGCGGCATGCCGACGATCTGGCAGCGACCGGAGATCCGCTATGTCGGTGCTTCAGATGAGCACGGGAAAATGGAGGTGGGGTCGGAGACGGCGGCGCCGAAGTTGGGCGAGAAGCTACGGCTGGTGCCGGGGCACTGCGATCCGACGGTGGATCGCTACGACTGGTACGTCGGTGTGCGGAACGGGCGGGTGGAGTGTTTGTGGCCGATCGCGGCGCGTGGCGGGATGCATTGACTTGGGCAGGCTATCCCGCCGCGACGATGGGGCGAACCGTGGTTACCGGCGCCAACCCATAAACACCCCTTTCCGCCGCCAGCGGCGCAAAGCGGCTGGTGATCCCCAGTACCGTCTCCGCCCCGCCGAGATATAGCAGCCCATCCCTCGGCATTTGCTCAGAGACGGCATCCAGAACCTTCGCCTTGGTCGCCTGATCGAAATAGATCAGCACATTGCGACAGAACACCACATCGAACCGCCCAAGCGGCCGCAGATCGGCGAGCAGGTTCCACTCGCGGTACTGCACCATGCCGCGGATCGCCTCGCTGATCCGCCACCCGTTCTCCTCCTTTCGGAAGTAGCGCATCAGCATCTGCACTGGCAGACCGCGCTGCACCTCGAATTGCGTGTACAGTCCGGCGCGGGCGCGCGCGACCTGGCCACGGGCAAGGTCGGTGCCGATGATCTCGATCCGCCGGCCGCCGATGCTGGCGCGGCACTCGAACACGATCATTGCGATCGAGTAAGCCTCCTGCCCGGCGGACGCAGCCGCTGACCACACGCGCAGCGGTGCACAAGCGGGACGCGCTGCCAGCAGCCGCGGCAGCGCCTGATTGCGGAAATGCTGGAACGGCTTGTCGTCGCGGAAGAAGAAGCTCTCGTTGGTGGTCATAGCCTCGACCACCTGGCGGATCAGCGTCTCGGCGCCGGGCGTGCGCAGCCGCTGGGCGAGCGTTGCCAGATCGCGCAGCTTCTCGCGCTTCAGGATCGGTGCCAGCCGCGTCTCGAGCAGATAGAGTTTTTCCGGACCGATCACCAGGCCGGAATGACTCTTCAACAGCGTCGCGAACGTCTCGAACGCGGCGGACGCCAGCGCCTGGCTCATGCGCGCGGCATCCGCAGCATTTCGAGCAGCTTGGGCGCGATTTGCGGCAGCGGCAGCACGGCATGACACAGCCCGGCCCGAGCGACCGCGCCGGGCATGCCCCAGACCACGCTGGTGGCTTCGTCCTGCGCCACTGCGCTGCCGCCGGCATCGATCGCGCAGCGTGTGCCGATTAGGCCGTCCTGGCCCATCCCGGTCAGCATCGCCACCAGCACGCGCCCATCGCACGCCGATGCTGCGCTGCGCAGCATCGGATCCACGGATGGGCGGCAGAAATTCTCCGGCGGATCAGTGGTGAGACGCGCGTGCAGACCGCCGCGCGCGGCATCGATCAGCAGATGGCGGTCGCCAGGTGCCAGATAGATACGGCCTGCCGTCAGAGCCTCGCCGTCCTTCGCCTCGGCGCACGGCATCCCGCCCAGCTTGCCGATATGCTCGGCCAGCATCGGCGTGAACGTCGCCGGCATGTGCTGGGTCAGCACCACCGGTACGCTGAGCGTCCTGCCCAGCCCCTGCATCAGCGTGAACAATGCCCGCGGCCCGCCGGCGGAACTGCCGACCGCCAGCAGTCGGGGCGCCACGATGGCAGCCGGCCGCAACCGCAGCGCGACGGTCTCGCCCGCCGGCCGAGCAACCCGGTGTCGCATCCGGCCCAGGCCCTTCACCTTTGCCGCCAGTTCGCAGCGGAACATTTCGTCACCGGTCGCCGCCGAGGGCTTCGGCACGTAGTCCGCCGCGCCAAGCCGCAGCGCACGCAATGCGATGTCGGCGCCCCGCGTGGTCAGCGTGGACACCATGATCACCTTCAGGTCGGGATCGGCGCGCAGCAGCAGCGGCAGCGCGATCATGCCATCCATCACCGGCATCTCGATGTCGAGCAGCAGCACATCGACCGGCATGCGCTTCAACGCGTCGAGCGCCATCTGTCCGTTTGCCACGCGCGCGACGACCCACACCGCCGGGTCGGCATCGAGCATGCGCGCCACGGCGCCGCGAATCACCGCTGAATCGTCGCACACCATCACGCGTACGGGAGGCGCCGCGTTCGGCTGCGAGTAGAGCGTCACAGCAGCCCGACCTGCTCGAACTTGCCGACCAGGATATCCTCGTCGAACGGCTTCATGATGTATTCCTGGGCGCCGTTGGTGATCGCCACCTCGATCGCCGACATCTCGGTCTCGGTGGTGCAGAACACCACGGGCGGCTGGTCCGGCCCGTACTCGGCCCGCAACTGCCGGAGGAAATCCAGTCCGTTCATCACCGGCATGTTCCAGTCGAGCAGCACGCAGTCCGGCATCCGCGCGCGGCACGCATCCAGTGCCTGCTGGCCATCACCGGCCTCGGCTACCGCGAAGCCATGCGCTTCAAGGATGCGTCGTGCCACCTTGCGCACAACGCGGCTGTCATCGACCACCAGACAGACGCGCGCCATTGCGCGGCGCCTCAGGCCGCTTCGTTCAGCGCGAGCAACCTGCCCACGTCGAGCACTACCAACAGCCGCCCCTCCAGCCGATAGATGCCGCTGCTGAACTGCGCCCAGGCGGGCGGCAGGGTCGGTGGACTGGGTTCGAACGCGCTGGTCTCCAGGCGCATCACCTCGGACACCCGATCGACCAACAGCGCGTACAGCTCCCCGCCGTGCTCGGCCACCACGGACATGCGCCGCTGGCCAGCGGGCGCGGGCGGCAGACGCAGGCGCCGCCGCAGGTCGATCGCGGTGACGATGCGGCCGCGCAGGTTGAGACTGCCGGCGATCTCGGGCGGCGCCAGCGGGATGCGGGTGATCTTGTGCTGGCCGAGGATGTCACGCACCGCAAGCACCGGCACCCCGCAAAGCTGGTCTGCGACGGTCAACGCGACGAAGACGTTCGCCTCCTCGCCGGTCGCTACATCGGGGCGTTCGAGGACGTCGACGGTCATGCGCGCTCCCCTTGCGTCATGGCCGACTGGGCGGAGCCGTGGAACCAATCCTGCCAGGCCTGGGTCAGCCAATAACCGGTGTCGATCACGTCGGTGGCAAACCCGGCTATTACCGCCGAACCGAGCCATCCCGGCCGCGCGCCGGACAGTTCGATGTTCAGCCGGTCTTCGACCACATCGACGATCGCATCGACCATCAACCCCATGCTGCGGTCGCCGTCATTGAACACCAGCACCGGCTGGCGGGGTTTCGCGGCGTCCAAATGATCCGACAGCGCCACCAGCGGCATCAGCTTGCCGCGGTACTGCGTCACCGGGGCGCCGCAGGAAAGCTCGATCTGCTCGCGCGGGATGTCCTCCAGCCGCGCGACCAGGCCCAATGGCACCGCGAGCTTTTGCTCGCTCTCGGCACGGAACAGCAGCATCGCGGTGCGGTCGGTCGAGTGCTGCGCATCCATCGCACTCGACGACATCGCCTTGCTGTCGCCGCCGGCGCCGATGCCAGTGGCGCGCGCGATGCCGTTCGGATCCAGGATCATGATAACAGAGCCATCGCCCAGGATGGTGTTGCCACTGAACATTGTGATGTGGCGCAGGATCGGCGCCACCGGCTTCACCACGATCTCCTCGATGTCGAACACGCGATCCACAATGATGCCGAGGCTGTTGGCGCCCACCTGGGCCACCACGATGTAGGCGCCCGTGTCGTCATTGTGGGATTCGCCCATCGCCAGCAGGTCGGTGAGGTTGACCAGCGGCAACAGCCGGTCACACAGGCGCAGCACGGGGGTGTCGTTGATCCGCTCGACAACGGATTCCGATCCCGCCGCGTTATGTCCACGCCCCGCCTTCTGCGCGCGCACCAGTTCGACCACGCTGGTCTGTGGGATGGCGAAGCGCTCGCCACCCGCCTCCACGATCAGCGCCGAGACGATCGCCAGCGTCAGCGGGATCTTGATGGTGAAGGTGGTGCCGGCGCCCGGCACGCTCTTCAGGTCGATGGTGCCGCCGAACTTCTCGATATTGGTCTTCACCACGTCCAGGCCGACGCCGCGTCCCGACACCGCGGTGACCACGGTGGCGGTAGAGAAGCCGCGGCGGAAGATGAAGCGCTGCAACTGCGCGTCGGTCATGCCGGCGAGCTCGGCCTCGGTGGCCAGGCCGTTGTTCAGTATCTTCGCGCGTATCTTGTCGAGCGGCAGCCCGCGCCCCTCGTCGGCGATCTCGATGATGATGTGTCCGCCCTCGTGGAACGCGTTCAGCGTGATGTGGCCGGTTTCCGGCTTGCCGGCGGCGCGGCGTTCGGCGGGGGTCTCCAGACCGTGGTCGCCGCTGTTGCGCACCAGGTGCGTCAGCGGGTCCCTGATCAGCTCCAGTACTTGCCGATCGAGCTCGATGTCGGCACCGAGCATGGTGAGCTCGATCTGCTTGTCCATCTCGCGCGACAGGTCGCGCACCAGGCGTGGCAGCTTGTTCCAGGCGTTGCCGATCGGCTGCATCCGCGTCTTCATCACCCCCTCCTGAAGATCGGAGGTGATGTGCGACAGACGCTGCAACGGCACCGCGAAACCGACGTTCTCCTGTGTGCGGGCGAGCTGGAAAAGCTGATTGCGGGTGAGCACAAGCTCACTCACCAACGTCATCAGGTCTTCCAGCACATCGACGTTGACACGAATGGTTTGGTTGGTGGTGACCGGCTCGCTCTGCCGTGCTTCGGGCACGCTCTCGGCCACGATCGGCGCTGGTGCCGGAGTCGCCGCCTTCGGCCCTTCGCCGGCGGCGGTGGCATTCAGCGCCTCCACCAGTTCGCCATCGTCGCCCGCCGGCTCGTTGCCGCTGGCCGCCAGTCCGGCGACGATCGCCTTGATCCGGTCCAGCGCCGTCAGCACCAGGGTCACCGTGTCCGGCGTTGCGGTCAGCGCGCCGTCTCGTACCTTGCCCAGCACGTTCTCGGCCGAGTGAGCCACCCGCTCCAGCCGCGGCAGGCCGAGGAAGCCGCAGGTGCCCTTGATCGTGTGAACCAGGCGGAAGATCGACGACAGCGTCGCCTGGTCGTCCGGAGTGCGCTCCAACCTCACCAGGGCAACGTCGAGCTCGGCGATGCTTTCGTTGGTTTCGGAGAGGAAATCGACGATCAGTTCGTCCATGGCAGCCCTCGCCGGCCCGGCCACAAGCCAAGCGCAGCCGCATCCTGGTCAGATGCTGACGAAGAATCAGTAAATTGCGACTGCTATCCGCCGCAAAGTGCCAGCAGCAGCGGTGGCGAGACCTCGGCGTCGCCCATTGGGCCGGCGGGCATCAGCATCGACAGCCGCAAGCCAAGGCCGCGCGCGAGCAGCGCGGTCAACGGTGCCTGCAGGCGGCGCGGATCGGCCAGTATCGCCTCCCAGGCCGCGGTCTCGTCATTGAGGCAGATGGCAAAACCGGCTGGCCAGGCGGCACGAGGGCCGGAGATTGTCACCAGAATGTTGTCCGCGGGTGAGCCGGACAGGGCCACGATGCCCCCGCCAGGAAGGCTCTCGGCGGCCAGCAGCACAAGGTTCAGGATGATGCGGGCCACGGGCGCAGGGAACACCGCGTCGGACTCCAGTCCGGCCAGGTCCAGCCGCACCCGCCGGCTGGACGACAGGCAGTCGGCAAAGCCGCGCAGCCGGACCACGTCCATATCGTCGGACTCCTGACCCCACGCGGCACGCAGCAGCTTCAGGCGTTGGGCCAGCTCAACCGCCGTGTCCTCGGCGAGCGCCAGCGTCTCGCTGTCCGGCTGCTCCTCCCGGGCGACCTCCAGCACGCCGATCAGTGCGCCCAACGGGCCACTCAGATCATGACAGAGGCGGGCGCAGAGCAGTTCCGCCAGGCGCAGCGTTTCGTTCATGCCGGTCACCGGACCCCTTCCCCAGGGAGCGACAAAGGTATACCGAGCTTGTCACATGCAATTTACGGTGCGCATGATGGGAAAGTCGAGACCCGCGAGGACTTGAACCCCGGATCGGGACGGCGCAAGTCACAGAGGTGTCAAGGAGCCACCGAGTCCGATGATCGACCCGTTCGGCCGGGCCATCACCTACCTGCGTGTATCGGTCACCGACCGTTGTGATCTTCGCTGTGTGTACTGCATGGCGGAGGATATGTCGTTCCTGCCGAAACGCGACCTGCTCACGCTGGAGGAGCTGGACCGGGTCTGCGCGGCCTTCATCCGCCTCGGCACCAACAAGATCCGCATCACCGGCGGCGAACCGCTGGTGCGGCGCGACGTAATGCGGCTGTTCCAGAGCCTGGGCGCCCGGCTGGGCGAGGGTGGGCTGAAGGAGCTGGTGGTAACCACCAACGGCACGCAACTCGCCAAGATGGCGGAGGGGCTGTACGCGGCCGGTGTCCGCCGCATCAACGTCTCGCTCGATACGCTGGACCCCGAGAAGTTCGCCAGCATCACCCGTTGGGGCAAGATCGGTGCGACGCTCGACGGCATCTTCGCCGCCAAGGCGGCCGGCATGGCGATCAAGATCAACGCTGTGGCGATGAAGGGCGTGAACGAGGACGAGTTCGACGGCATGCTCGCCTGGTGCGGCGATCACGGCTTCAACCTATGCCTGATCGAGACCATGCCGATGGGTGACATCTCCGGTGACCGGACCGAGCAGTATCTGCCGCTGTCGATCGTGCGCTCGCGGCTGCGCCGGCGCTGGACGCTGGAGGACACCGACTACCGCACCGGCGGGCCGGCGCGTTATTTCAACGTGGCGGAGACCGGACGACGGATCGGCTTCATCACCCCGATGACGCACAATTTCTGCGAGAGCTGCAACCGCGTGCGGCTGACCTGCACCGGCACGCTGTATATGTGCCTGGGGCAGGACGATGACGCCGACCTGCGACGCGTGCTGCGCGCCGGCGCGACCGATGCGGAGCTGGACGATGCGATCCGCGAGGCAATCAGCCGCAAGCCGAAGGGGCACGACTTCATCATCGACCGCCGTCACGACCGGCCGGCGGTGGCGCGGCATATGAGCGTGACAGGTGGGTGAGCCACAAGCGACATCGCTGCCGCCTGCGTGAATGCGGCGATCAAGAGGATGTTCATCGCCACTCCGCGCGCGCTTTCTTCTGACAGGCCAGGCCGTCCCGACCTCTCGGTCCCCACAGGCCGAACGCATCTCGCTGCCTTGTCCTCGAGCCGCGAGATAGGCCGCGACTGCCTCGCGGATGAGGGAGGCGCGCGACTGCTTGCTGCGTCTGCCGAGTTCGGTCAGCTCTTGGAGATGCCTGTCCGGCAGATCGACAAGGATGCGCAATAAAGGTCCTCCACCAGATATGATTGTCATGGATCAGATGAACGCTACAGCGGCAACACCAACAGAATGTCCACCCGGCGCGAGTCGAGCACGACACGGCGCGAGCTGAAGCGCAGCGCGCCGCCATCGCGCACGATGCGATCCAGATAGCGGCCGGTGGCAAACGTGACCGTGTCGCCGTCCTGCGCGATGCGGTACACGCAGAAGTTGGATCGGACCGCGAAGCCCTCGCCCTGCGGCTCGAAGCGCGGGCGGCTGAGCAGATGGCGATACGAATGCGGCTCGTAGATGTTGGCGGTGCGCAATGCGCGCACGCGGTCCTCCATCATTCCGCGGCTGTCGCAGTACAGGATGCCGATCGGCAGGCCGGCGTCGTGGCTTTCGCGGGTGATGATCTGGTATTCGCCGTCCGCGGTGAAGAAGCCGGGCCAGCGTTCCAGCGCGCCGTCGTCGATCGCCTCGGCGTAGTCGGCGAGTAGCTCCTCAATCGCTTCGCGCACGGTTACTCACACCCCCTGTCATTGCGAGGAGCGCAGCGACGAAGCAATCTCGTGCCAGGGGCGGCCGGTGTCATTTGTTGTGCGAACTCTCATGGGGATTGCTTCGTCGCTGCGCTCCTCGCAATGACAGCCTCCCATCAGAGACCCATCAACTCGCGATACCCCTGCCAGAACCCGCGGATGCCGGTCTCGGTCGCTCGCGAGCCATCCGACGACGCGACGTCGCGTCCGCCCATCTCCAGGAACGCGTTGCGATCCTCGCTGCCGCGCGTGCCGCGCTGCACGAATTCATTGATGCAGCCGTCCTCCAGCGACACCAGGCCGGCGGCACCGGTCAGGTTGCTCTGCATCAGACGTTGTCGCGTCTGCTGCGCATCGTCGTCCTGGTAGCCGAGGTAGATCCAGAAGAGCTCCGTCTTGTCGATCCCGCGCGGGGTGAAGAACCGCACCGCCAGCGAATTCAACGTGAGCTGCACCACCAGCGTCGGGAAGATCGTCTGGATGCAGTGGGTGATGCCGTCGTCGAACTCGGTCCAGGTATCGAGCAACTGGGGCGCGGCCAGCGCGGAATCGTATTGCGCCGAATGGACCTTCCGGTACTCGTCCGACTGTTGCAGCGTACCGCGTTTGGCATAGCTGATCGAGTGCCGACCGTCGTCGGACAGCAGCATGCCGCCATCCATGTCGAGCCGGTTCACCTTGAACGTGGTGTAGAACGTGTGCAGTAGCGTCGCGTGGTACGAATCGCGGACGTTCTCGGCATAGAGCTTCCAGTTGTTGTGAATGATCTGGCTGTGCATGCCGAGCAGCCGGTGCGGCCGGCCGAGGTTGCGGCGGATCATGCGTGCCATGGTGTCGCCGAGATAGGCCTCCACCGGCATGGTTGCATCGGAGAAGGTGCCGAACACCAGTCCGCAGAACACTTCGACGCGCAGTTTCTCCAGCCGGTGCTGCGCGGTGTCAAAGTCCTCCGGCATGCCGCCCTTGCCGCGGACGCCGTGACGGAACGCAACGCTTTGCAGCCGCCCGGCCAGATCGTAGCTCCAGGAGTGATACACGCAGGTCAGCGCCTTGGCGTTGCCGCGTTCCTGCAGGCACACCAGCGCGCCCTTATGCGCGCAGCGGTTCACCATGGCGTGGATCGCGCCGTGTTCGTCGCGGGTGACGACCACCGGCGTCTCGCCGACGGTGGCGAGGCGCCAGTCGCCGGGATTGGGAAGCTCGATCTCGAGGCAAAGGAAATTCCAGATCGGCCCGCGGAACAGCCGCTTCTGCTCCTCGGCGTAGATCTCACGATCCGAGAACACGCGGAACGGCACCCGCGTCACGCCGCCCGGCGGCCAGATCAGATCGCTCGCGAGTTCGCGCGTCACCGGGACGTCCATCGTTCGCCTCCAGGGCATGGTTCTGCCTTCGACGGTAGCCGTGGCAGCGAGAACGGTGCAATCTCCCACTTCCGGTCAACGCGCCGGGACGGAAACCAGCAACGTTCAGGAGAACAGAGCATGATCAGTCGCAGGGCTGCGATGGTAAGCGGACTTGCCCTTGCAGCAGCCGGGTCGCCGAGCGCCCGTGCCGCCTCCGGCAAGACAGTCAAGATCGGCAACACGATGCCGTACAGTGGTCCAGCCTCGACCTATGGCGTGATCGGCCGTACCGAAAGCGCGTTCTTCAAGATGGTGAACGAGCAGGGCGGCGTCGACGGAAACATGATCGACTTCATCTCGTACGACGACGGCTACAGCCCGCCGAAGACGGTGGAGCAGGTCCGCCGGCTGGTCGAGGAGGATCAGGTCGATTTCTGCTTCCAGAACCTTGGCACGCCGTGCAATTCGGCGATCGCGGATTACCTGAACCACAAGAAGATACCGCACCTGTTCATCGGTTCCGGCGCCAGCAAGTGGGCCGACACCAAGAAGTATCCGTGGTCGATGGGGTTCCAGCCTGGCTACCGCACCGAGGCGCAGATCTACGCCAAGCACATACTGGCGAACGTGAAGGACCCGAAGCTCGCGCTCCTGTATCAGAACGACGACTTCGGTAAGGACTATCCCCTCGGCGTGCGCGACATCCTGGGTGACAACTGGGACAAGATCGTCGTCAAGTCCGCCAGCTACGAAACCACCGATCCGACGGTCGATTCGCAGATCGTCGAGATGCAGAGTTCCGGTGCCAATGTGATCCTGGTTGCGGCGATTCCCAAGTTCGCCGCACAGTCGATCCGCAAGGTCTATGATCTGAATTGGAAGCCAGCCTTCTATCTGACCAACGTGGCGATCTCGGTCGGCGGCGTGATCACGCCGGCCGGGCCGGAGAAGGCTGTCGGCATTCTCAGCACAGCGGCGTTCAAGGACCCGGTCGATCCGGCGTTCAAGGACGATGCCGGGATGCAGCAATGGCGCGAGTTCATGGCCAAGTACATGCCGGGCGGCGATGTCACCGACCTGAGCTACGTATTCGCCTATGGCGTCAGCCTGACGATGCTGCAGGTGCTGAAGCAGTGCAAGGGAGACTTCTCGCGCGACAACGTGATGAAGCAGGCGGAGAGCCTGCATGACTTCGACCTGCCGGTGGTGTTGCCGGGGATCAAGGTCAACACCAGCCACGCAGACCATCGCCCGATCACGTCGATGCAGTTCATGAAGTGGGACGGCAAGACCTGGGTGCGTTTCGGGGAGCTGATGGCCGGCGCGACGGTGTAGTGCTCCGTCGGGGCGGCTTCAGGGCCGCCCCGACCGGTGGTACGGATGTCCCGCCGCGATCGATCGGGCGCGGTAGATCTGTTCGGCCAGCATGACGCGGGTGAAGAAGTGCGGCCAGGTGAGGCGCCCGAACGACAGCACATAGTCGGCGCGGGCGATCACCGGCGCGTCCAGTCCCTCGGCGCCGCCGATCAGGAAGCACACCGGCCGGCCCGCGGCCAGCCAGCGCTCCAGCAGGCGCGCCAGCTCCGCGCTGTCCGGCGTCGCCCCGCCCGGATCGAGCGCCACGACGAACGCAACATCAGGCAACGCGGCCAGCAGTGCCTCGCTTTCGCGCCGCTTCGCCTCCGCCGGTGCACCGCGCGCCTCGACAATCTCCATCACCGTGAATTTCGGCCGCAGCCGCGCATTGTAGCGGGCGAACAGTTCGGCCTCAGGACCGTCGCGCAACCGACCGACGGCGATCAGACGCAACATCCTCTCACCCCTTGCGGTTGGGCGCAGCAATGCCGACCATGCGCCTGCCTGGACCACAGGGGAAAGCGATGGACTGGCCCACGCAACAGGGCATATTCGACGCGGCCGAGCTGGCGCTACAATCGGGCGCCGTGCTGCACGGCGCGCGCCTGTCGTGGAAGACGCACGGCACACTGGCGCCGGCGCGCGAAAACGTCATTGTGTATCCGACCAGCTACGGCGCGCAGCATCCCGATCTGGAATGGCTGATCGGCCCTGACGGCGTGCTGGACCCGACGCGCTGGTTCATCGTGATCCCCGACATGTTCGGCAATGGACTGTCTTCCAGCCCTTCGAACACCGCCGATTATCCGTCGACGGTGACGATCTTCGACAACGTGCAGACCCAACGCCGCGCGCTGCGGGAGCTGTTCGGCATCGAACGCGTGGCCTGCGTGTATGGCTGGTCGATGGGGGCATTACAGGCCTATCACTGGGCCGCATTGTTCCCCGACGCGGTGGACCGCATCGTGGTGAACTGCGGCGTCGCGCGCACCGCGGTGCACAACCAGGTGTTCCTGCGCAGCCTGATGGCGACGCTGGAGGCGGCGCCGGAGCACATCGGCGACGGCCGCTTCTCCGCCGAGCCGCACGCGGCGAAGCGGGCGTTCGGACGCATCTATGCGGCCTGGGCGCTGAGCCAGGATTTCTATCGCGCCGGACTGCACCTGACGACTGCACCGGATCTTGAAACGTTCCTGCGCACCGATTGGGAGGACCGCTTCGGCGCGCGCCCCGCTGCCAATCAGTATGCCCAGCTTCGCACCTGGGACGCCGCGGATATCAGCAACAATGCGTTCTATGGCGGTGATCTGCCGCGTGCGCTGCAGGCGATCCGTGCGCGCGTGCTGCTGATGCCGGGGGAGACGGATCTGTATTTCCGCGTCGCCGATAATGCGGCCGAGCTGCCGTTCCTGACGTACGCCGAGCTGAAGCCGATCCCCAGCATCTGGGGGCACCGCGCCGGCAATCCGGCGACAAATCCGGAGGATGCGCGGTTCGTCGGAGACGCCGTTCGCGACTGGCTCGCACGCTAGCGGGGGCACGCCTCACCCGTTGTCGGGTTTGGCACGTGACGCCGATCCGCCTCGCCGCGGCGGAGGCGCGACCGGCGCACGGTGCGCTGGCATCGGCACCGGTTCGATCACGTCGACGCTGTCCGGCAACTGGTCCTGGATGAAGCGACCGAACACCTCCAGGTCCTCCCCGCGCGGGAAACTCGCGCGCCACAGCAGGCCGATGCGGCGGTGCGCTCTCGCCGCCATCAACGGCCGTACTTCGAGCCGCTTGTGCTGCGCAGTCAGATGCGGCAGGGCCATGGCGGGCAGCAATGTGCAGCCGATGCCGGCGGCGACCATCTCGGAGATCGTCTCCAGACTGGTTGCGCGGAAGTCGTCATTCGTCCCCTCCCGACCGCGGTACTGGTCGCCGCAGACCGCCAACGCCTGGTCGCGCAGGCAGTGGCCTTCGTCGAGCAGCAGCAGACGCTCGTGCACCAGCTCGCGTTCCGTCACCACCGGGCGGTTGCTGAGCTTGTGACCGGTCGGGCAGGCGAACCAGAACGGCTCCTGGAACAGCGGCATGGTACGATGCTCGCCGGCCTGCTCGGGCAGCGCGATCAGCAGGACGTCCAACGTGTAGGCCTCCAGCGCGGTGATCAGGTTGTCGGTCAGGTCCTCCCGCAGCACCAGCCGGATGTCGGGGAACCGCTGGTGCAGCCGGTCGAGCAGCAGGGGCAGGATGTAGGGGCTCAAGGTCGGGATGATGCCGAGACGCAGCACGCTGGTCAGGGTGCCGCGGCGGTGGCGCACCAGCTCCGAGATCTGGTCGGCCTCCTCGAGCAGCCGGCGCGCGTGGGCGACGACATCCGCGCCGATCGGGGTGAGGCTGACGAAGCGGGTCGTGCGCTCGACCAGCGGCACGCCCAGCGATTCCTCCAGCTTTCGCAACTGGCTGCTGAGCGTCGGCTGGGTGATCCCACAGCGTTCGGCCGCGCGCCCGAAGTGTGACAGGTCCGCGACTGCGACCAGATAGCGCAGCTCGGCCAGTGTCATGGCAATGCCTCCCATTCACAATGTCTATGGCTTAAATCGTATCTTTAGATTTGACAAATAAGGAAGACCCGGCAAGTCTCCCCCTCAGTCGGTGCCTGGCGGGGCGGCAAAGGAGCAGCCGCGGCCCGTGGGAGCGCTGGTGGGAAGCGTGAATGAATCGTCCTCGACCGCACGCCTGCACTGACCGCGCAGTCTTGACTGCCGGCAGCTCCGCGTGCGAGGTCTCGCGCCTTGCTGATCGTTCCAAGCTGGCTGCAATGCATGAGAAATCAACGACTCTCCTGCGACGCAGAGCCAGGACGCACGCGATGCGTGCTGCCCTGACGGACGGAGCCGCGTACCGACCGCGCACAAGTCGGGTGCGCACGGCGCAGCGTGCGAAGGGCGATAGCAGTTCAGGATTGGCATATCACTGGAGTTGGGAGGATTGAATATGGCACACCATGACGACATCGCGTTGATGGCCCATCTGATGCGGCGGGCGGGATTCGGGGCGACCCGGGACGAGCTCGAAGCCCGCGTGACAAAGGGCTATGACGCCACGGTCGAGGAACTGCTGCACCCCGATACGCAGCCCCCGGTGGATCCGTACACGCTGCTGCGGCATCAGCCGGCCGCGTTGCTGCCCGGCGGGCAGCCGCCGATGGGCAACGTCAACTACATGTACTATCTGGTGAACACCAAGCGCCCGCTCGAAGAGAAGATGGCGCTGTTCTGGCACAGCGTGTTCGCCACCGGCAATTCGAAGGTCGACAACTACGACCAGTTGCTGGAGCAGATCGACATGTTCCGCAAGAACGGCATGGGCAACTATCGCGACCTGCTGTTGATGATCGCGAAGAACCCGACGATGATCTTCTGGCTGGACAACAACCAGAACCACGGCACGGCGGTCAACGAGAACTGGGGCCGCGAGTTGCTGGAGCTGTTCAGCCTCGGCGCCGGCAACTACACGGAAAAGGATGTGCGCGAGGCATCGCGCGCCTTCACCGGCTGGACCTTCGAGACCAAGCTGCCGCGCCTGCCGTACGGCCGCTTCCCGTGGAAGTTCGAGTACCGCCCGGAAGACCACGACGACGGCCCGAAGGAATTCCTCGGCCACAAGGGCAACTTCAACGGCGAAGACATCATCGACATCATCGTGCAGCAGCCGGCCTGCGCCAAGTTCATCTGCCGGCATCTGTACAACTTCTTCGTCGCCGACGAACCGCAGGTACCGGCTTGGTCAATCGAGGCGCCGCGCGACCCCGCGGCGATCGACGCGCTGTGCAAGGTGTTCGTCGAATCGAAGGGCCACATGAAGCCGGTGCTGCGGGCGCTGTTCAAGTCGGACTTCTTCAAGAAGGCCCGCTATCAGCATCTGAAGTCGCCGGCCGAGGTGGTGGTCGGCACGCTGCGCCTGGTCGGCGGCTATGAACTGCCGAAGCCGGGATACGGTGAGCTGTCGATGCAGCCTTCCTACATGGGGCAGGACCTGCTGAACCCGCCGTCGGTGGAGGGCTGGCACACCGGCAAGGAGTGGATCAACAGCGGCTCGCTGATGTCGCGCATCAACTTTGTCGCGGCACAGGTCGGCAACGCCGATCTGCCTGGCGTGAAGGCGATCATCGAGCGGCTCAAGGCCCAGAACACGCATACGGCGAATCAGCTCGTCGACCACTGCCTCGAGCTGCTCGGCCCGGTCGAGGTCGGCGCCACCACCAAAAATGAGCTGACCGAGCAGGCGAAGACGTGGGGCGAGATCCGCTGGGACAACGAGGCCAACGCCCAGAACGCCGCACAGCGTGCCGCGCAGATGCTGCAGCTCATCGCGGCGACGCGCGAATATCAGTTCGGTTGACACACACAGAGTTCGGACAGGAGGAACTTAAATGTCTGCGACACAGGCAACACAGAAGGACCCGGTAATCGTCGTTCTGCAGCTCACGGGCGGCAACGACTACCTCAACACCGTGATCCCGTACAACAACGGGCTGTACAAGGACAACCGCAAGGCCGTGGGGATCGCCGACAGCGACATGGTCCACCTCGACCAGGCGCACGCCATGCCGTCGTACATGGCGCCGCTGAAGAAGTTCTGGGACGACGACAAGCTCGCCATCATGCATGGCGTCGGCTATCTCGATTCGCCGCGGTCGCACTTCCGCTCCATGGACATCTGGCACACCTGCGAGGCCGAGAAGGTCGGCACCGAGGGTTGGCTGGGCCGCGTGGTGCGCGAGTTCGACCCGAAGAAGGAGAACGTCGTCACCTGCGTGAGCTTCGGTCCGTGCCTGTTCCGCGCGCTGTCGGTGCCCAACGTTCCAGTCGCCTGCGTGGCCGGCCCGCTGGAACAGTACGGCTTCCTGCCGTCGATCCGCGATCAGGCACAGCGGCTGAAGGTGCTGGAAACCTTCTCGCACATGTACCAGCCGATCGAGGGCAGCGGGGTGATGGACTATCTCGGCACCACCGGCCTCGACGGGCTGAAGGGCGCCGACATCCTGAAGGTGGCGCCGAGCATCTACAAGTCCAGCGTGACCTACCCGAACACCACGATCGCCCAGAAGCTGAAGGGCGTCGCCCAGGTGCATCTCGCCAACCTCGGCACACGGGTGTTCTACTGTGACCACGGCAGCTTCGACTCCCATGCCGGCCAGGCTCCGCTGCACGCGGGTCTGTGGACCGCGGTCACCGAGGGCCTCGACGCCTTCATGACCGACCTGCGCGAACACAACGCGGCTGACAACGTCATCGTGCTGATGTTCTCGGAGTTCGGCCGCCGCGTGCGCGACAACGGCTCCGGCACCGATCACGGCGCTGCCGGCGCGACGTTCGTGCTGGGCGAGAAGGTGAAGGGCGGGCACTACGGCGAATACCCGTCGCTGGATGCGAACAAGCTGGTGCAGGGCGACCTGAACCCGAGCATGGACTTCCGCAGCATCTACTCGACCATTCTCGACAAGTGGCTCGGCCTGAACCCCGCGCCGATCGTGAACGGCACCTACGAGAAGCCGGCCTTCCTGCACTAGGTCGCCGGATTCCTGACTGCCCTCGTTCCCTGGATGCGCTCCAGTGGACGAGGGCGCTACCGGCTTGTGATCATGGGAGGGAATTATGGCGCTTACGACAGTCGTTCGTGGCAGGGCTTATGACTGGAGCCATTCCATCGGGCGCGGTGCAGCGACCGGCACCGGGTTCAACTACATCCAGACGATGTGCCTGGGCAAGGATAACGACCTCTACACCGCCAACCGCGGCAACGAGAACAATTTCGGCATGCGGGTGAACCGCATCCGGTTGGGCGGCGCGGGCGACGAGGAACTGGTGGCCGAGTTCTTCCAGCACGGTCAAGGCGATGGCAAGGCCACCTGGCCGTTCGGCGTCGCGGTCGGCAACGACGGCCGTGTGTATTGCTCGGACGAGTGGACCAACACCATCTCGGTGTTCGATCCCAACGGGAAGTTCCAGTACAAGTTCGGCTCTACCGGCAGCGGCGACGGCGAGTTGCAGCGTCCGGCGGGGATCGCGGTCGAGAAGAACGGCAACGTCATCGTCGTGGACAGCGGCAATAACCGGCTGCAGGTGTTCAACCCGGAAGGCAAGCTGCTCGCGCAGTGCGGCAAGGCCGGATCGGGTGACGGCGAGTTCAACCAGCCCTGGGGCATCACGACCGACAAGGATGGCCACATCTACGTCGCGGACTGGAAGAACCACCGGGTGCAGAAGCTGTCGCCGCACGGCAAATTCCTGATGAAGATCGGCACCTACGGTGAGCTGCCACATCCGGACGATGCCTATGCGGTCACCTACCTGGGACCGTTCGTCTCCAGTCTGCCGACGTCCGACTATCCGAAGGCCGGGCTGCTCAATCACCCGACCGATGTGGCGGTGGATCCGGACGGCGACATCTATGTCACCGACTGGGGCAACCACCGGGTATGTATCTTCGAGCCTGATGGCACGCCGCTCACTAACCTGTACGGCGACGCGCAGGTGTTCTCGAAGTGGGCCAGGCAGAGCGTCGATGCCAACCCGGACATGATGAAGGCGTATCGTCGGGTGCGTAACTCGGAGCCGCTGTACCGGTTCTGCTTCCCGACCGCGGTGGACTTCAATCCGGCGACGGATGAGATCATCGTGGCCGACAGCCAGAGGAACCGGCTACAGGTGTACCGGAAGGTGCGGGACTATCAGGACTTCCAGGCGAACCTGTAGGCCTGATCGACCTAGAAGCGAAGGGCGCGCCGGGCTTTGGCGCGCCCTTCTTCTTTTGTTGGCGATAGCGCTTCAGCAAGATTTTCGTGCGGCAATGTGGGCGAGAAATTGAGACCACAGATGGACACAGATGACACTGGGTTCGTTCGAATATCCGAGCGGATCATCGGGTGCGCCTTCACCGTCGCCAACACACTTGGACCAGGCTTTGTCGAGAAGGTTTACGAGAACGCGCTGGCGTAAAAGCTGGCCTGACCGTCGAATAACAATGCAAGGTCACTGTCAGGTGCGATGGCGTAACCGTTTGGGTATACGCCACGGACCTGCTGATGGAGCAGTCCGTGATTGTTGAACTCAAGGCGGTCAGGGAATTGGACGATATCCATCGGGCGCAGCGTCTCAACTATCTGAAGGCTACCCGCCTCCGCGTGTGCCTGTTGATCAATTTCGGCAAGCCCCGACTGGAGGTGAAGCGCCTTGTGTTGTGAGGGACATCAGCCTCGCTTCTATCTGTGTTCATCTGTGGTTTCAAGGGAGCCTCACCCCCCTTGCCCCTCCCTACCCCCACCGCTATACACCCGCCCCTCATCTCGCGCGCCCGGGCCTGTAGGGCATGCCCGGCCGCGAACGCCTGCCCATCCGGCAGGCCGCCCAACCGGAAGGAGACCCAAATGCCCAAGATGAAGACCAAGTCGTCGGTCAAGAAGCGATTCAAGATCACCGCGACCGGCAAGGTGAAGGCCGGCCCCGGCTTCAAGCAGCACAACCTCTCCGCCCGCTCGAAAACGGCCAAGCGCAGCAACCGCCGCATGCAGACCCTCACCGACATGGACGCCCGCACGGTGAAGCAGTGGGCGCCCTACGGGCTGGGCTGAGGGAGCAGGCACATGGCACGCGTCAAGCGGGGCACCACCACCCATGCGCGGCACAAGAAGGTCCTCGAGCAGTCGAAGGGCTTCCGCGGCCGCACCTCCACCACCTTTCGCGCGGCGAAGCAGCGGCTGGAGAAGTCGCTGCAGTATGCCTACCGCGACCGGCGTAACAAGAAGCGCGACTTCCGCGGCCTGTGGATCCAGCGCATCAACGCCGCGGTGCGCGAGCACGGCCTTACCTACAGCCGGTTCATCGACGGCCTGAAGAAGGCCGGCATCGAGATCGACCGCAAGGTGCTGGCCGCCATCGCCTATGACGATGCCGCCTCATTCGCGGAAATCGTCAAGAAGGTGCAGGCCGCGCTATAGCCCCCCTGCGGGCGGCGAAGGAATATTGGAACCGCAGATGCACGCAGATGCACGCAGATGGGGCCTGAGCTCCTTCGGCGCGTCAGCGCCAATCAATAGACACATGGCCGGCTGGCGCCGGCGTTTCGTGCGGCACGATCTTATCTGCGTGCATCTGCGTGCATCTGCGGTTCCATTTTCATGAGCGACGATCTGCAAGCTCTGCAGTCGGAGACCGAGGCTGCGCTGGTCGCCGCCATCGATCTGCGCGCCTGGGACGCCGTTCGCGTCGCTACGCTTGGCCGCAACGGCCGTCTCACCGCCCTGCTGCGTGATCTCGGCAAGGCACCGCCCGAGCAACGTCGCGAGCGCGGCGCCGCTCTGAACCAGCTCAAGGATTCGCTCACCGCCCTGGTCGAAGCGCGCCGCGCCGAACTGGAAAATGCCGAACTCGATGCCCGCCTGGCGGCCGAGCGCCTGGATCCTACCCTTCCGCCACGTCCACGCGAGACCGGCCTGATCCATCCGATCAGTCGCACCATGGAGGAGATCGCCGCGATCTTCGGCGCCATGGGCTGCGCGATCGCCGAGGGCCCCGACGTCGAATCCGACTGGATGAATTTCGGCGCGCTCAACATCCCCGCGCACCACCCCGCGCGCGCTGACCACGACACCTTCTACCTGCCGGCACAGGGCAACGCCCCGCCGCCGGTGCTGCGCACCCAGACCTCGCCGGTGCAGATCCGCACCATGCTGACGCAGTCGCCCCCGATCCGCGTCATCGTCGTCGGCCGCACCTACCGCGCCGACCACGACGCCACCCACTCGCCGATGTTCCACCAGTGCGAAGGCCTGGTGCTCGACCGGGACCTCACGCTCGGCCACCTGAAGGGCGCGTTGATCGACTTCCTGCGCACGTTTTTCGGCATCGCCGACCTGCCGGTGCGCTTCCGCTCCAGCTACTTCCCGTTCACCGAGCCCTCGATGGAGGTGGATATCGGCTGGAACCGCCGCACCGGTGAACTCGGCAAGGGCGGCGACTGGCTGGAGATCCTCGGCAGCGGCATGGTGCATCCCCGTGTGCTGGCCAATTGCGGCATCGATCCGCGCGAGTGGCAGGGCTTCGCCTGGGGCATGGGCGTCGAGCGCATCGCCATGCTGAAGCACGGCATGACCGACCTGCGGCCGTTCTTCGAATCCGACCTCCGCTGGCTGCGCCACTACGGTTTTTCCCCGCTCGCGCCGACCATGCTGCACGAGGGTGTGTGAGCGATGAAGTTCTCTCTCTCGTGGCTGAAGACGCACCTCGACACGGACGCGACGCTCGACCAGATCACCGTCACGCTGACACGCATCGGCCTCGAACTGGAGGACGTGGAGGACCGCGGCGCCGCCCTCGCTCCGTTCCGCATCGCCCGTGTGATCGAGGCGGTGCAGCACCCGAACGCCGACCGGCTGCGCGTGTGCACGGTCGATACCGGCACCGGCACGGTGCGCGTGGTGTGCGGCGCGCCGAACGCCCGCACCGGCATGAAGGGCGTGTTCGCCCCGCCCGGCACGTTCATCCCCGGCACCGGTATCACGCTGAAGGTCGGAGAAATCCGCGGCGTGCGCAGCGCCGGCATGCTGCTGTCAGAGCGCGAGATGGGCCTCGGCGACGACCACGCCGGCATCGTCGATCTGCCCGAGGATGCCCCCGTCGGTGCGCCCTACGCGCAATGGGCCGGCCTGGACGATCCGGTGATCGATGTCAGCGTCACGCCGAACCGCGGCGATTGCTTCGCCGTGCGCGGCATCGCGCGCGACCTCGCCGCCGCCTCCATCGGCGCGTTGAAGCCGTGGCTGCCGGCGAGGGTGACGCCAGCGTTCCGCGGTGGTCCGCGCTGGCAGATCGACTGGCCGGAGGCCTGCCCGTGGATCCTCGGCCGCACCATCCGGAACCTGCGCAATGGCCCGAGCCCACACTGGCTACAGGATCGCCTGACCTCGATCGGGCTGCGGCCGATCAACGCGTTGGTCGATATCACCAACTTCTTCACCGTTGACCTCGGCCGCCCGCTGCACGTGTTCGACGCGGGAAAACTCATCGGCGACGTGCTGACCCTGCGCCCCGGCCGCGACGAGACATTCCACGCGCTGAACGGCCGCGACTACACGGCGACACCGGAGGATTGCGCCATCGCCGACGCCGCCGGCGTGCAGTCGATGGCCGGCGTGATCGGCGGCGAGGCGACCGGCTGCGACGCGAGCACCACCTCGGTGTTCATCGAGTGCGCACTGTTCGATCCGATACGCGTCGCGCTCACCGGCCGGCGCCACCAGATCGTTTCCGACGCGCGCCAGCGGTTCGAGCGCGGCATCGATCCCGCGCTGATGCCAGACGCCGTGGAGGCCGCTACCGCGATGGTGTTGGAACTGTGCGGCGGCGAACCAGGCGAAGTGACCGAGGCCGGCGCGCCTCCCGCCTGGCAGCGCACTGCCACGCTGCGCTTCGAGCGCATCGCCGGTCTCGGCGGCTCCGACATCTCCGCCGATGAAGCCGTTGCCTCACTGGACCGCCTGGGCTTCGCCGTACAGAGCCGTGACGCCACGCGTGTCACGGTCGCGGTGCCGTCCTGGCGCAACGACGTCGCCGCGAAGATCGCGCTGGAACAGTCCGAAACGCTTGATCCTGCCGTTGCCGCGAAGGCCGCCGAAGGTTGCACCGAGATCGAACCGGAATGCGACCTGGTCGAGGAAGTGCTGCGCCTGCGCGGCCTCGATGCCGTTCCGTCGGTCTCGCTGCCGCGCGCCTCGCCGGTGCCGCTCGCCACGTTGACGCCGAAGCAGGTCCGCACCGAACTTACCCGGCGCACGCTCGCGGCCCAGGGTCTGGCCGAATGCGTTACGTTTAGCTTCATGGCGCAAGCCGACGCTGCCCTGTTCGGCGATACACCGGAAGCGCTGCGCCTGACCAACCCGATCGCCGCGGACCTGGACCAGCTTCGCCCGATGCCAATCGCTACGCTGGCGCTCGCTGCGCAACGCAATGCCGCGCGCGGCTATCCTGACGTGGCGCTGTTCGAGATCGGCCCGGAATTCGCGCTCGAAGCGCCCGAGCACCAGCGCTGGATCGCCGCCGGCCTGCGCGCCGGTGCAACGCCGCGCAACTGGCTCGCCCCGTCACGGCCGGTCGATGCGATGGACGCCAAGGCCGATTTATGGGCTGCCATGTCGGCGATCGGCGTGCCGCTCGATGCGCTGGTGCTCACCCAGGATGCGCCGGGCTTCTATCACCCGGGCCGCTCCGCCACTGTGCGGCAGGGACCGAAGACCGTGCTGGGCAGTTTCGGCGAACTGCATCCGCGCGTGCTCACGGCGCTTGGTCTCTCCGGCACTGTCGTCGCGTTCCAACTCGATCTTGACGCCGTCGGGGACCCGAAGCGCCGCCGCAGGGCCGCGCCAGACCTGCCGCCATTCCAGCCGATCCGCCGCGACTTCGCCTTCCTGGTGGACAGCACGGTGACAGCGGACGCCGTGCTCCGCGCCGCGCGCGGCGCCGACCGTACGCTGATCACCGCCGTCTCGCTATTCGACGTGTACCAAGGCGATCACCTGCCGCCAGGCAAGAAATCGCTGGCGATCGAAGTCACATTCCAGCCACGCGAACGCAGCCTGACCGATGCGGAGATCGAGGCCGCCAGCCAGAAAGTGGTTGCAGCAGTCGCCAAGGCGACCGGCGCCGCACTGCGCTGAGCATCAGCGCCGCGCGGCGTCGGCTGGCGACATCAGCCGCCGAGAGCCTTCATGGTCGCGGCATCCACCTTCCCGGTGGCCTTCAGGTTGTGCTGCTGCTGGAACGCTTTCAGTGCGGCAACGGTCTTGGGTCCCATCCTGCCATCCACATCGAGCTGCGCCCCATTGGCATTCAGCGCCATCTGGACCTTCGCAACACGCTGCTGTGCGGGGGTCAGATTCGCCGGCATGGCCGGTGGTGGCGGGGGGGCGGGTGCCGCGACCGGCGCGGGGGCCGGAGGGGGCGGAGGTGGGGCACTGGAGGAGCAGCCGGCAAGGCCGACGGCCGCAAGACAGCAGACCGCGAAAGCGAGCGTACGTGGGTTCATGGGGGTTCCTCTGGGGCGGCGTGACGGGGCAGGCGAGTCGGTCACGGACCGACTCACCTATAAAGTGCATCCCTGCGGCACCAGAGCGCAAGCGCGCCACGCGGTTCGCACCTATGCGCTTCCGCGCTACGCTTCGCCGAAGTGTAACAGGAGAATACCATGCTGCGCGAGGGACTGGTCTTCGTCGGTACCTGCGATATAGCAGGCCACGTCCGCGGCAAGGGGTTCCCTGCCACCGAGATCGACGCACGGCGCCGCAAGGGCGTCGGCTGGACGCACTCCAACCTGATGCAGACCGCGTTCGGACCGATCCTTGACACGCCATTCGGGACCGCCGGCGACCTGATGATCGTGCCGGACCCGGCAGCCGAGGTGCGGGTGGATTTCGAAGACGGTTCTGCGCCAGAACATTTCTTCCTGGGCGACATCCGCAACACCGACGGCACGCCGTGGGATTGCTGCCCGCGCGAGTTCCTCCGCCGCGCGATCGCCGCGCTGGACGTCGCATCGGGCCTGCAGTTGATCGCCGCATTCGAGCAGGAGTTCGTCTATACCGGCAACCAGCACCGTGACGGCGACGCCTACAGCCTGAACGCGTTCCGCCGCCAGGGCACATTCGGTGAGAGCTTCATTGCCGCGACGCGTGCTGCCGGCGTGACGCCGGACTCGTTTCTCGCCGAGTACGGCACACGCCAGTTCGAGGTGACGGTGGCGCCGATGCCGGCACTGACCGCGGCCGACCACGCGGTGATCACCCGCGAGATGGCGCGGGCGGCGGCGCATCGCCACGGATTCCGCGCCTCGTTCTCGCCGATGCCCGAGGCGTCCGGCGTCGGCAATGGCGTGCACATCCACATGAGCCTGCGGGACGCTTCCGGCGCCCCGGCGAGCTATGCGGCGACCGGGCCGATGGGCCTCAGCACGGCCGCGCAACATTTCTGCGCCGGCGTGCTGCATCATCTGCCGGCGATCTGCGCCATCACCGCGCCGTCGCCGGTGTCGTATCTGCGGCTGACCCCCAATCGCTGGGCGCCGACGCTGATCGACATCGTGCAGCAGGATCGTGGTGCGGCGATGCGGGTCTGTCCGGTGTTCGCTGCGTCCGATCCCGCCGATACGGCGCGGCAGTTCAACTTCGAGTTCCGTGTCTGCGATGCGGCCGCCAGTCCGTACCTGGCGCTCGGCGCCGTGATCTTCGCCGGCGCGGACGGACTGCGACGCAAGCTCAGCCTGCCGCCATCGGTGGGCCGCGCCGATGAACTGCCGCATTCGCTCGGCCAGGCGCTCGACGCCATGGCGGCGAGCAAGGCGGTGGCCGGCTGGTTCGGGCCGGTGTTCCTGGAAGCCTATCTGCGTCACAAGCGATCCGAGGTGCAGCACGTGGCCGAGTGGGCGGTAAACGAACTCTGCAACCGTTACGCCGAGGTCTACTAAGCGAACCGCAACCGCGATCAAGCGCGCGTGCCCGATCGGGTGTAGCTGTCGGGGCCATGACGCACCCTGTCGGCAAGGCGCTGTGGTTCATCGAAACCAGGCTTGGCAACGAATTGTCGCTGGCGGACATCGCGTGCTGCGCCGGTGTCTCGCGCTATGTTCTGCTGCGCGCGTTCGGCGTGGCGACCGGCCACTCCGTCATGCGCTACGTGCGCGGCCGCCGGCTGACCGAGGCCGCGCGCCGTCTAGCCGCAGGCGCACCAGACATCCTGACTGTGGCGCTCGATGCCGGATACGGTTCGCATGAGGCCTTCACGCGTGCCTTCCGGGACCAGTTCGGCGTGACGCCCGATTACGTGCGCGCGCAACGACATCTCGCCAACGTCACCCTTGTGGAGCCGATCGCCATGAATGACTCGCTCATCGTTGAACTGGATCCCCCGCGGTTCGAGGATGGACTCACCTTGCTGATCGCCGGACTTGGCGAGCGGTATTCGTTCGAGACGAATCAGGGCATCCCGCAGCAGTGGGAACGCTTCCAGCACTATATCGGCAACATCCCCGGACAGATCGCCCGCACCGCCTACGGTATCTGCTGCAACGGTGATGGCGCCGGCAATTTCGAGTACATCGCCGGCGTCGAGGTTGCCAGCTTCGACGACCTGCCAGCCGAGTTCAGCCGGGTGCGACTTCCGGCACGGCGCTACGCGGTATTCACGCATCGCGACCACATTTCGCGGATGCGTGCGACGGTATATACGATCTGGAACCGGTGGCTGCCCAATTCAGGCTATACCCATGCCGATGCGCCGGACTTCGAGCTGTACGATGAGCGGTTCGATCCGCGCACCGGTACGGGTGCGGTTGAAGTCTGGTTGCCGATCGAGGCGTGAGCAATGATGCGCCGCAGCCGCCGCGCCGCGCTCGGACTGATTGCCGGAATGTCCGCCATGCCGTTGTTGTTCGCCGCAGCCACGCCCGACGATCTTGCTGAACGGCTCGATGCCGGCATCCGCTCCGGCCTGCTGCGCGACGTGCATGCCGTGCTGGTCAGCCGGGCCGGCGAGATTGTGGTGGAACGCTACTACTCAGGCGCCCATGAAAACTGGGGGAGTCCACTCGGCATTGTCACGTTCGGCCCCGACACGCTGCACGACCTGCGATCGGTGACCAAAAGCATCGTCGGCCTGCTTTACGGCATCGCACTCGATCGCGGTCTCGTGCCCCCACCCGAGGCGAAGCTGCTGGCGCAGTTCCCGCAATATCCCGATCTCGCCGCCGATCCGCAGCGCGCGCGCCTCACCGTGCTGAACGCATTGAACATGGCCCTCGGCATGGAGTGGGACGAGGCGCGACCCTATACCGATCCGAACAACAGCGAGATCGCGATGGAGCGGGCGGCGGACCGCTACCGCTTCATTCTGGATCGCCCCTTCGTCGCAACGCCCGGCGAGCGCTGGATCTACAGCGGCGGCGCGGTTGCATTGGTCGGTTACCTGATCGCCAAAGGCGCCGGCATGGCGCTGCCAGACTTCGCGCGCCAGGCGCTGCTCGCGCCACTCGGCATCAGCGAATTCGCGTGGGCGCACGGCAGTGACGGTGTCGCCTCGGCCGCATCCGGCTTGCGCCTGCGTCCGCCTGACCTGCTGCGGATCGGCCGGATGGTGCTGGCGGGTGGCGAATGGAACGGCAACCGCATCGTGTCGCGCGCCTGGCTGGACGCGTCGCTCACGCCGGCGATCGATACCGACCAAGGCGTGAAGTATGGCCGGCTGTGGTACATCGGCGACTCGGACTCGCGGCGATGGATCGCCGGCTTCGGGAATGGTGGGCAGCGTCTGTATGTGATGCCTGACGCCGATGTGGCGTGCGTGGTATTCTGCGGCGCCTACAATCGCCCGGATCAGTCGGTCACACCGAACCGCATCTGGCGGGAGATCGTGCTGCCGAGCCTGGGCTGACCGCGAAACACAGGAGGCGACGCTGCGCCGAGCCATTCCGATTGCGCTTGTCGCCCTGCTCGTTGCAACGAATCCGGCACACACGCAGATGAGCGACCTTTGGGACGCCTGCAACGGTCAGAATATTGAGCTGGTCATCGAGGCCTGCACGCGGGTGATCGAGGCGAACAAGGAGCCGCCGGAGCGGCTCGCGGTCGCATTCAACAATCGCGGTAACGCCTACACCACGCAGGGCGAGTATGACCGCGCCATGGCGGACCTGAACGAGGCGATCCGGCTCAATCCGCGAAACCCACTTGCCTTCAACAACCGAGGCTATGCGTGGACCAGGCAGGATCAGCATGAACGTGCCGTCGCTGATTTCGGCCGCGCCGTCCAGCTCGATCCGGATTACGCCGCGGCGTTCAACAATCGCTGCTGGTCGCGCGCGGTTCTCGGCGCGCTGACCGAGGCGCTGGCGGATTGCGACGAGTCGCTGAGGCTGCGGCCGAACGCGCCCACGACGCTGGACAGCCGGGGGTTCGTCTACCTGCGTCTGGACCGGCCGCAGCAGGCGCTTGCGGATTACAATGCGGCACTCGGGCTGCGGCCCCAGGCAGCGACATCGCTGTATGGCCGCGGCCTGGCCTACCTGAAGCTGTCCGACCAGGCGCAGGGCGAGCGCGATATCGCCGCCGCGCGGCAGGCCGACCCTGATGTGGCGAGCAAGTTCCGCCGCTGGGGGGTGGCGGGACCGTGATATTCGGTGGCTACGCCGGATGACTCCGGCCGTTCGAGCCTCTGTCTCGACGTCGGCCATGACGCCGCTTGGCCACATCCGTAACTTCGTGATCATCGCGCATTTCGACCACGGGAAATCCACCCTGGCCGCCTGCGAGGGCGCGCTGCTGGTGGGCAGTCGCTGCCAGCGGCCGGGTCGGCGCGGCTCGCAATGGACTGCGGCTCACTCGACATGTGCGAACCGTTCGGTATGATACTGTCGCGACAGCGAGGTGCGTGAATGAGCGCCGCTCATTCAGTTCCATCCGCCGGGTCTGGGATGACGTAAGGTGCCGCAGGCCGAGGTCGCTCTAGCGGAGTGTTGGCGGCGACTGCTGATTCGCGGAATCGTCTCAATTGCCTTCGGTTTCCTTGCATTCAATTTCCCGATCGGCATCCCGATAGCCACGACAGGCACGCTGGCTTTGCTGTGTGCATGCTATTTGCTGGTCGATTGCGCCATTGGGTTTTGGATATCGGAGGCAGCCCGACCCCGGCTGCAGAACCCTCAATCATGGAGTCCGTACGTAGTAACTCGGGCATTAGAAGCGGCCGACCCTAGGCTACAGGGGCCACTGCTTTTCGAGGCCGCCGCGGGCTTCATTCTCGCATTGCTCCCACTCCTTCTCGTCTTTCGCGGACTGAACGTCCTCGCTGGTTCTGCTGCACGCGCATTTCCCGAGGGCCCGCTGGAGTTTCTCTACGGAATCCCGACGCTCGACGATGTGCCAGGGATCATCTCGCCGCTGATCACCCTGCGCTCGGCGATATGGGTGGCACTTTTCTGGTCGTTACTCCTCCGCGGGGTTCCGCTGCTGTTGGCCGCAGTCCGACTTCCCTCCGCGTACGGCAGTTGGTGGCTCGGCTCGGCCGGTGTGGTCTCGTTACTGTGGGGTTTTCTACTGCGGCTCTATGCTCCACCGGAACCATCCGCATTAATCGCGTGGTTCGGCGCCTACGCACTGTTGTTCGGGGCCACGATGGTCGCCTTTGCACTTCGGCTCCGTACACCGCGCCACGATGCGCTCAACCCCTTCGAGGCTGGCTTCAACCTGCGAGGTATCAGCCACGTGCTGTTCCGCGCATCCGAGTTCGTCGCAACCGGGCTCTTGGCAGGGGTTATCGTGGTGCTCTCGTACGTCTTGGTGTTTTCGATGGAACGGCAGACGATAGACATCAGGAACGTAACCGTGCCGAAGCAGTGGGAGGAGCAGGGCTATACGTCCCTGGTCGCTGCCCGGCAATTGAGGGATGCCATCAACCAGATAATCGCCGACGCCGACTCGGCGATGCCGGCACCTCAATACTCGGCCGAGGGGCCGGAAGTCGTCGTTCACGAGGTGTGGCTCCAGCCTGAGGCGATCGCCGGGTGGCTTGGCACTTGGCTGGGGCTGCGCCGGAAACAGGACGTCTCCGGGGAGATCACGCTTAGCGGTTGCTATCTGCGCCTGCGCGTCCGTTTCAACGACAGTCCGCTCGTCAGCGGCGAGCAACGGCCTCTCACCGACATATGCAAAGATTGTATCTGCTCATCCCGGCTGAATGACAGATTCGCCGTCCAGGACGGCACGAATTGCCCGATACGCATCGGTACCCCGTCGTGCTGCGGTGCCAACGAC
>Ga0209040_10000129_pt1 | contig 48034 bp, 44 predicted proteins | sample BogFormECP12_OM3_FD_188240 | JGI IMG/M metagenome (GOLD analysis project Ga0209040, IMG submission 188240) | Bog forest soil microbial communities from Calvert Island, British Columbia, Canada - ECP12_OM3 (SPAdes) (version 2) | ecosystem: Environmental > Aquatic > Freshwater > Wetlands > Bog ... | reverse complement strand
CGCCAGCGCCACGAGTCTTGCACCGGATGCTGTAGCTGCGTAAGGTGCTATCGGGCGATGGCCGTAAGGCGAATTTCAACAGAGAGCGGGACATTCCCCTCTAAGTAGTCTTGATTGCATTAAGGAGTCTCTTCTAGCGAAAGCCTTTGCCGGAGACCTCACCGAACCTCAGGCCCCACGATGAATGAAGCCGAAAACCGCGCCGAACTCATCGCCCCCGTGCTGCAAGCAGCCGGCTGGGGCGTGGTCGAAGGCAGCCGGGTGCGCCGCGACGTCATCACCCCGGGCCGTCTGCAAGGCGCCGGCAGACGCGCCGAGCCAGAAATCGCCGACTACGTGCTGGTCCACCGCAGCCACGCTCTCGCGGTCATCGAGGCGAAACCACTCTGCACCCAGTCCAGGACATCTGGTGATGAAGTTGGTGAGATTTGTCGGTGATTCGTTGCAGGCCATCCGCAACTTTCCAACCGCCGCACGAAGCAAGGCGGGATACCAGCTTGAACGGGTGCAGCGTGGCCTCGATCCACTGGATTGGAAGCCGATGCGGACGATTGGTGCGGGCGTGCGCGAAATCCGCGTCCGGGACGAAAGCGGTGCGTTTCGCGTGGTCTACCTCGCAGCGCTCGGCGATGCCATATATGTGCTGCACGCATTCCAGAAGACACAAAAGACGGCGCGCAGCGATATCGAACTGGCCGCGCGCAGGTTCCGACGAGTGACCCGGAGCACAGAACATGAGTGACGAACCCATCCAGACCTTTGCCAGTGTCTGGGATGCCTTGGCGGATACACCGGAGCAGGCCGCGAACATGCGGCTGCGCTCGGAGCTCGCATTGGCCATCCAGGGTGCGGTGGAGTCCTGGGGTAAGGATCGCAATCGCGCCGCGGAGCGCCTCCGCCTGACGCGGCCCCACTTGGACGAACTGCTGCAAGGACGCCTGGACCTGTTCAGCGTTGACGGGTTGTCGACCTTGGCCGAGCGGGCCGGCCTGGCGGTCGAAATGCGGATCGCCCACGCCGCCGAATAGGCCGGCCGCAGAAATGAACGAGGCCGAGACCCGCGCCGAACTGATCGACCCCGCGCTGAAGGAAGCCGGCTGGGGTGTGGTCGAAGGGAGCCGGGTCCGTCGCGAGGTCATCACCCCGGGCAGGCTGCAAGGCGCCGGCGGACGCGCCGAGCCCGAAGTCGCCGACTACGTCCTGGTCCACCGCAACCACAAGCTCGCGGTCATCGAGGCGAAGCGTCGCGACCTGTCCGACACCGAGGGTGTCGCCCAAGCCAAGATCTACGCCGCCAAGCTCGCCATCCGCTTCGCCTTCTCCACCAACGGAGTCGGCATCTACCGCATCGACATGCAGACCGGGGCGGAGGGCTACGTTCCGCACTACCCAGGCCCGGACGCGCTGTGGGCCGAGACCTTCGCCGAAGCCAATGCCTGGCGCGACCGCTTCGCTGCCGTGCCGCTCGCCGACAAGAGCGGCTCCTGGCGCGCGTACTACTTCCAGGACATCGCCATCGACCGCGCGCTGGAAGCCATCGTCGCCGGCCGCACCCGCATCCTGCTCACGCTCGCCACCGGCACGGGCAAGACCGTCATTGCCTTTCAGCTCGCCTGGAAGCTGTTCCAAGCAAGCTGGAACCTCGGCGGCCAGCCGACCCGCCGCCCGCGCATCCTGTTCCTGGCGGACCGCAACAATCTGGCCGATCAGGCCTACGGCAAGTTCGCCGAGTTCGCGGCCTTCGAGGAGGACGCGCTGGTCCGCATCGCCCCGGACAGCATCCGCAAGAGAGGGCGCGTGCCGAAGAACGGCGCGGTGTTCTTCACCATTTTCCAGACCTTCATGTCCGGCCGCGATACGGAGGGCAAGCCGGCACCGTATTTCGGCGACTATCCGCCCGACTTCTTCGACTTCATCGTCATTGACGAATGCCACCGCGGCGGCGCCAACGACGAAAGCACCTGGCGGGACATTATGGAATACTTCAAACCCGCGGTGCAGCTCGGTCTGACCGCGACGCCGAAGCGCCAGCACAACGCCGATACCTACGCCTATTTCGGCGACCCGGTGTTCATCTACTCGCTGAAGGAGGGGATCAACGACGGGTTCCTGACGCCGTTCAAGGTGCGGCAGATCGCCACCACGCTGGACGACTACGTCTATACGCCAGACGACACGGTGCTGGAGGGCGAGGTCGAGGAGGGCCGCCGCTACAAGGAAGCCGACTTCAACCGCATCATCGAGATCAAGGAGCGCGAGCACTATCGCGTCCGGCTGTTCATGGACATGATCGATCAGCGGGACAAGACACTGGTGTTCTGCGCGTCGCAGGATCACGCGCTGGCGGTGCGCGACCTGGTCAATCATATGAAGACTACAAGCAAGGATCCGGACTACTGCGTCCGCGTTACGTCGCGTGACGGCGAGATCGGCAACCAGCACCTGAAGACGTTTCAGGACAACGAGAAGACGATCCCCACCATCCTGACCACGTCGCAGAAGCTGTCCACCGGCGTGGACGCGCGCAACGTGCGCAACATCGTGCTGATGCGGCCGGTGAATTCGATGATCGAGTTCAAGCAGATCATCGGCCGCGGCACGCGGCTGTTTGACGACAAGGATTATTTCACGATCTACGACTTTGTGAAGGCGTACGAGCACTTCAACGATCCCGAATGGGACGGCGAGCCGATCGAGCCGGAGCCGCCGGAGCCGCGAGAAATGCGCGAACGTCAGGACGAACTGGTGCCGCCCGTCCAGGCGGACGATGAGCTGAGGAAGCGCAGGGAGAAAGTCCGTATCCGGTTGGCGGACGGTAAGGAGCGCGTCATCCAGCACATGACTGCGACCAGTTTTTGGGGGCCAGACGGCAAGCCGATCTCCGCCGCACAGTTCATTGAGCGGCTGTATGGCGACCTGCCGGCGTTCTTCAAGGACGAGGACGGGCTGCGCCGCATCTGGGGGCGCCCAGAGACCCGCAAGGCGCTGCTGCAGGCGCTGGCGGAGAAGGGCTATGGGCAGACGGAGTTGGCTGAGATCAAATCTATGATCGACGCGGAAAAGAGCGATGTCTTCGACGTGCTGGCATACATTGCGTTTGCTCTGGCGCCGATCACAAGGGCTGAGCGGGTGGCAGCACGACGGTCTCCAATTCTCGCGCGATATGGGGACAGGCTGGCCAGGTTTCTCGATTTCGTCTTGGCGCAGTACGTCGCTCAAGGAGAACGAGAGCTGGACTGGGACGAGTTAGCGAATCTACTCACGTTGAAGTATCACACGATCAGCGATGCCGCCGAGGAACTGGGCGGTGTCGAGGCAATCCAAGGCGCTTTCGTCGGGTTCCAACCACAACTCTTCGATGGCCCGCTTGGCTGAACGGGTGCAGCCCCACCGTTCGCCCAATGCATTGCGGATACGGGCCACAAGCCATATCATTCCGTGAGTTGGAGGCTCGCTGATGAGGTATCTGCCGTTCGTCTTGGCAGGAGGCCCGTTGCTTGCGCAGGTCATCCGCGACGCCTCTCGGGATCCGAGGCGGCACAGCCTGTGCGCCTGCTGCGGCGCTCGGATGCTGATCGAGCCCGAGCGGCTCGATCAGACAGTGCGCTGCTACGCCTGCGCGCGGTGGCAGCGTGTGGTCGTGCGCGAGGAAACCCCCTGGCGCCTTACCGCCGCCTCGGCCGAGGCGCTGCGGCGGACCAGATCCTGGGTGAGACGGCTCTAGCTTGTCGTAACCCGCCGCGCCCAACATGATGCCGGCCGTATTTCACGAAGGCCGCGCCATGTCCCTCGCCAACGACCCCACGACCGCGATCCGCGACGCCACCCAACGCATCGAACCGGCGCTGATCGAGATCCGCCGCGACATCCACGCCCACCCGGAACTCGGCTTCGAGGAGGTGCGCACCGCCGGTGTGGTCGCGCGCGAACTCACCCGCCTCGGCATCAGCCACCAGACCGGCATCGGTCGCACCGGTATCGTCGGGCTGATCGAGGGCGGCCGCCCTGGCCCCGTGCTGGCGATCCGCGCCGACATGGACGCGCTGCCGATCGAGGAGAAGTCCGGGCTGCCGTTCGCCAGCACCAGGCCCGGCCTGATGCACGCCTGCGGCCACGACATCCACACCACCACGCTGCTCGGCGTCGCCGCGGTGCTGAAGGAGCTGGCGCCGCAGCTTGCCGGCACGGTGAAGCTGGTGTTCCAGCCCGCCGAGGAAGGTCTCGGCGGCATGCGCGCGATGATCGACGATGGGGTGATGGACAGCCCCAAGGTCGATCTCGCACTCGCGTTCCACAACCATCCCGAAATGCCGGTCGGCAGCTTCGGCTTCGTGCATGGCGCGTGCCTCGCCGCGGCCGATCGCTTCGACATCGTGGTGCGGGGCAAGTCCGGCCATGCCGCCTTTCCGCACACCACGATCGATCCGTTGGTCGCTGCCGCGATGCTGGTGGCCCAGTTGCAGACCGTGGTGTCGCGCGAGGTGAGCCCGATGCAGCCCGCGGTGGTGACGGTGGGTGCGATCCAGGGCGGTACCACCTACAACATCATCCCCGACACCTGCCTGATCAAAGGCACTGTCCGCACACTGCACCCGCAAGCGCGCGACACTGCGGAGGCAGCGATCAAGCGGCTGGCCGCCGGCATGCTGGACGGCATGCGCGTCGCCTGCGAGGTGGACTACCACCGCGGCGTGCCCTCGCTGCGCAACGACGACCGCGTGCTGGAACCGGCGGTCGCCGCGGTGCGCCATCAGTTCGGCGACGTGGTGAGCGAGTTCGAACCAAGCCTCGGCGGCGAGGATTTCGCGCTGATGGCCGATCTGGTGCCGGCGTTTCAGTTGCGCGTCGGTTCCTCGCAGCCGGGGCGCAACGACCGGCTGCACAATTCGGCTTATCAGCCGGACGAGCGCTGCATCGGCTTCGGCGTGCAGGCGTTGTCGCGCGCGGCACTGGAGTTGCTGGCGTGATGAAGTGCCGGATAAATGAAGACGTCGCGTGCCGAATCGGCATGTACGAGGCGCGAGACCTATGAATTCGCCTTCCGTTGGCAGTGACGATCTGCCTGGCGTCTACTTGGCGGGACCAACGGTCTTTGAGCGCGACCCTGGATTCCTGTTCAGTACCATGAAGAAGATCTGCGCAAAACACGGCCTGGCAGCGGTCTCTCCGCTCGACAACCAATTTGGACTGGAAGGAAAGAGCCCGACCGGTGATCTTATTCGAGAGATCGTTCGTGGGGATATCGAATTGATGCATCGCCTAAGCGCGGGTGTCTTCTGCCTCGACGGCTTCCGGCGAGGTCCGGAGATGGACCCTGGGACCGCCTTCGAAATCGGCTATATGAGTGCGCTCGGCAAGCCGATGGCGGGCTGGACCCGCGATCCTCGCAGCTACCCGTCGCGCGTGAAGGCATTCTTCCACGACGCCTTCGGATTGGCGCTGCATCCCGCCGAAGCTGGTGACCAGGGTGGCACGTCGGGAACGTTGCGAGATCCCGACGGAATCCTGGTTCATTCCGAGGGTTGCTTTCAGAATGCTATGACACAGGTGGGCATCGAACTTGCAGGCGGTCAGGTTTATGCCAATCCGGACTGGACGATCGCGTTCGATGCAGCCGTTCAAGACATCGCGCACCGGATCCGCCCCAAACGAGATCGCGTTCGCCACGCCTATGGGTGATAGGCCATGCTACGTCCGATAGGCTCCCGGCTGCGGGCGCGGGCGGCGCGGCTGTATTTGCCGGCGTGACCCGCGCCCGTAGTGTCAGAACGCCAACCAGGCGAACAGGAACAGCGTGTTGTTGTCTCCCGCGTTGCGACCGGCCCCGTCGTAGTTCTTGAAGCCGCCGTTGAACTGCGTGTAGAGGGTGTACTGAATGCCGAGTTTCAGGTTCGCCCACGGCGAGCCCCACGAGTCCTGCTTGCCGAACGGCACCCAGTCGGCCTCGATGATAAAGGCGTTGTTGTTGGGCTTGTTGTTGGCGCTGCCGGTAATCGGGATCGCAGCTCCGGTAGCATCGACTCCGGGATAGAGTATAGGATTGGCGGGGCCCCAGGTGGTCTGCCAGGCAAACGTCACGCCGTAGGTGTTCTGATACCAGTATGACGCGTCCATCCGAAACTGATTCAGACTGTAGTTGGGTCCGAAACCGGTGCCGCTGGACGAGGCGTTCAGCGTCTGGTTCTCGTGCGTATAGATCCCTTGCAGGGTGATGATATTTGTCCCGTCACCGAGCCACTGGTAGCCGGCGTCGAACGCAAAGTCGGTGTAGCGATCCTGCCCGTTGATATTGCTTGACTTGAACGGGATCAGGGTGAGCCCGGTTGGATCGGTCGGATCGACAAGTTGCGGATTGACATTGGCCTGCATGAACAAGGCGCCGATATGCGCGGCCTGGGAATTCCACAGCCACTGATAGGCAACGCGCGCATACGGCGCCGCGCCCTGGATCGCGCCTGCTCCGAGGTCGTCGCCGAAGCGTGCAAGCGCCCATGAACTGGGGGTCGTATAGGCGCCAGCCTCCAGGTAGAGGCTGTGGTCGTACCACGCATAGACAGTGTAGCCGATCGAGTTGGTATTGAACCCGGTCGCCAGAACGGGCGAAGCCGCCGGTGTCGGCCCCAACTTCGAGGCAATGTAGGGATAACCCCAGGCAAAGGTCGAGTTGTACGGGTCCTGCACCGTCGGATTGTTGTTCACCGTCGTGCCGATGCGCAGTTCGTTGCCGCCGAGGTCGAACGTCGTCGTGTACGGGCGGAGATCGGTGTTGTCGAGGTTCGACGCATTCGAGACGTTCGAATAGGTGAACTGCACGAATCCGCCGGTGTGCTCGCCGATGCCGCCGGCAAGGAATCCGCTCACTTGGTCGAGCGAGAAATTGTTGTTGGGACCGTAGGGCGCCACATTGCTCGGCACGCCCGCGCCGGTGTGGTTGAACGAGGTCTGCACCATCGCCGAGAGCGGGAAGTAGGATTGCCAGCCTTCGCCGCCGCGTTGCGTGTAGCCGCCGATCTTGAAGGCGGTGCCGAGCGGCGTGAGCTGTGGTCCAAAGCCGCCGATGTGGCAGGCCGTGCAGGGCTGCCCGGTCTGAGCGGCAAAGGCGGGTAGCGCCTTTGCCGGAGGATCTGCCAGGACCAGCCCGACCATTGCCAACGCCAGGCCCGCCAGAACCTTCGACCAGATTCGCATGCCACGCCCCCCGTGCCCGGGAATCCGATTCCCGCACCTGTGATACTGTCCTTGATCCAGATCAACCGCAACTCAGAATGTGTGATGAACAGGTTAACGCGTGACCGACGGGATCATTTGAGCGTCGCCAGATAGGCGATCAGGTCCGCGCGCTTGGTGTCGTCCTTCAGCCCGGCATAGGTCATCGTGGTGCCAGGAATCACAGTTCGCGGTGACTGAAGGTACCTGTCGAGGGTCGCCTGGTCCCAGGTCAGGTTCGCATTCTGGTTTGCCGGCGAGAAATGGAAACCAGGCACCGCTCCGGTCTTGCTGCCGACGATGTCGAACAGGCTCGGGCCGACCCCGTTCTTGCCCGGCTGAGGAGAGTGGCAGATCGAGCACACAGAACTGAACACCGCCTTGCCGGCGGCGGGATCGGCGGCCTGGGCTTGCGTGCCTACACCGGCGAGGGCAAGCGAAACCATGACCGCCGCCAGCCTTGGCACAGATTTTCCGAGCATGTCGCTTCTCCTCGTTGCCGCGATAGATTAGCTGTAACCTATCCTCGCCGAAACCGGGAGAGAATGTCATGAGGTCACCAGCGATTGCCAAACCAGCCGTGTTCATCCTGGCGGCCATCGCGGCCGGCTGCCTGGCCGCATCCGCTGTGGCGCAGCCCGCGTCGCATGAGGGCGAAATTCCCCAGTCGCTCAGCGTTGAGCACCAGGACACGCTGGACCAGCTCGCAAACCTCGGCCAACGGCACGGACCGGTCGGCGCCGAGGCGCGCAAGGCGCTCGAGCTGTTCAAGCGGCATCTTGCGCGAGAGAATGCGTTCATCCTGCCGCCATTGACGCTGCTTCCATACCTCGCCGATGGGAAGGTAACGCCTGACATGAAATGGGCCATTGCCATGGCCGACCGCGTGAAGGCCGAGCGCGAACAGATCTTTCAGGAGCACACGCAGATCACGGATGCCATGAACGCGCTCGCCGCAGCCGCCCGACAGGCGCACGATGCCGAAGCGCTCGCTTTCGCCCGGTCTGCGGTCACTGATTCGCTGAACGACTCGGAAATTGCCGAGCCGCTCGCCATCGTCATCGGCGACTACGTGAAGCTGAAGCTGCAGACCGGCCAATAGGCCCGCCGGCTACTTGCCCTGCAACAGATCCATGAATGGCGGGAACGTCAGAAGGAAACCCACCGCCAGCAGGGCGAATGCGGCGACATAGATCCCGCCCGTGTCAAGATTTCGCGTGCGCCACAGACGGTTGAGCGCGAACCAGGCCACGAGCCAGATGATGATCGCCAAGGTGGTTACGCCGGAAAGTGTTCCGGTCGGGTTATAGATGTTGAGCAGCCGGCCAACGGAATCCGACGCATCGCCGGCGAATGCCAGGATGCCGACTGCACCACAACCGATGCCGGCGGCAAGAATGGCGGCGGCTGCCGGCCCGTTTGGCAACGAGTCCGTATCCCTGCCGGTGCCGCCACGGGGTTGCGTCGTGCTCATTTCTCGCTCTCCATCAGGACGATCACGGAACCGCCGCGCACCGGCGCATATTTGTTCAGGAACGCCCCGAACGCGCCGGCAATTCCCGTGGCGACGAACGCCGCCGCGGCAAAGCCGAGCACCGCGGTCCGCATGCGCCGCGGACGCGTGATCGCGCGCCGATACTTCAGTGCGACATACGCGACCATCGTCATGGCGATCGGTGCAAGCCACGACACGTGCTCTTTCCACTCCATGCCGACGTTGTGCCATTCCGACGTCCTGCCGCTCGATAGCAGCAATCGCCGCGGATATTCGGACAGATCGGTGACTCCTGCGGGCGGCACGGCGCGATACCAGGGATAGACGATGTAGGCCCCCGAGAACACGGTGAGCCACGCCAGAACAACCATGCCGATGAGATACACCGCCAGCAATGTCTGCTCGCGGCTGCTCGGCCGCGTTGCCGCCGCCGACGCGGACATTCGATAGAGTTCCGCCATGGCTCCGGAGAATGCCAGCATGAACAGGGCGCCGAAGCCCATGCCATGCAGTACGGTCACCAAGTCACGTGTCGAGATTTCCACAAGGGGCCTCCACGGACTGTCCGGAATCGATTTGTTATTTTATGGTCGCATCATTGCCCGATTCGGTCAAAGCGGCTGTGCCGCCACGCCGATCAGCCAGGCGCGTGCATCCGTCGCTGACCACCAGCTCACGACGAGATGCGGCGCGTGCGCCGCGACGCGCAGCGCCTGTTCGGCGTCGCTTTCGACGAAATGGGTGCAGCCCCAGCGCGTCGCCGTCTCCGCCTTGTAGCGCGCGACCGCATCCGGATTGTGCGGGATGCCGGCGGGGCGGCACTCGAGCGGCAGCGTGCCATGGCCCCAGCGCGCCAGCCAGGCCTGGGTGCGCTCGCTGTCCGAGTCCGGCCGGCCGGTGATCACCACGGCGCGCTCCGGCGCAAAGAACGGCAGGGTCGGGAACGGCTCCAGCCCGTGACGCCGCAGAACCGCCTCGGCGATGTCGGCCCGGTACACCGAGTCCGGCACGTCAGGCAGGAATACGCCGTCGAGGTCCAGCCCGTAGAACGGCAGCTCGGTCGCCCGATCCGGGCCGGCTCCGGTGGCGCGCAGGGCACGACCGGCGGGCGTCGCCTCGCCACGCTCCCACGGAAATCGCCACAGCGTGCGCATCGCGTGCGACAGATCCGGCACGTACTGCGTCACCTCGGGATCGTGCACCACCGCAAGTGTCAGGCAATCGCGCCCCTCGCGCAGCAGCGCCGCGCGCACCGCGTCCATGGTGCGGCCGGTGCTGCAGCCGTCATCGACCAGCAGGACACGGCCGCCGCTGGCCGGCGCGCCGATCCACGGCGCCGCGCCGCTGGTCCGCTCGAAGCCGATCATCGCCAGCGGCAGCGCCAGGATGCCGGCGGTCATCGTCGCCGGCACCAGCCCGCCCCGCGCGATGCCCACCACCGCGTCCGGCTGCCACTGCGCGGCGCGGTCGAGCAGGGCGGCGATCATCCGCTCGGTCTGGTCGTAGCCGAGGAACACCGGCATCCGGCCGGTGTCCAGACCTTTCCACCCACTTGTCGTCATGTGTTCTTGCGAGTTGTCAAATTGCTTCGAGTCATGTAATTGTATGTCCGTTACCGAAAGCAACCTTGGGCGCGTCCTGCCGGGCGCGCCATCTCTTTTCCATCGGTAGCGCAGTCTGTCCCAGGACCCAGCCCTCCCAGCGGCGAATCCATGGATCGGCCGGGGCGGTATCCGGGCGGTTGCCCGCCAGCACGTTCAGCACGCACAACACGCCGAGGATGCAGTCGAACCGGTCCTCGCCTGCGGCGTCGCTGCCGAAGCCGTCCGTCAGCGCCTGGCGCAACCCGGGATCAGGCAACACCGCCAACGCGGCCATCGCCCCGGCAAGCTGGCCCGCGACCGCCGCGCGGTCCGCCTGCCGCCGCTTGCTGCCCTTCAGCCGCATGCCAAGATGGCGCAGCGCCTCGGCGGGATATGTTTCGGCCAGCGCGATCGCGCCCGGCGCCAACAGCCCACGATAGGCGCCGGCGAACGGCCAGAGTCGGACATCGTCGCCGCCCGCGAGTGCCGGCAGCAGCATCGCCTGCCACGCGGCGATTGCCGCCTTGCCGACCTGGTTTGCGCCCAGCGTCCAGAATAGCGGCGCGCCCGCCGGCCGCTCCGCCGTGGCCCGGTCGCAGGCGCGCGACAAGGCCGCCGCACCGTCGAGCCCGAGTGCCGCGGCGTGCGCCGCCCGCGTCATCCCGCGCACGCCGCGCGCCGGATAGAACGGCCGGTCCGGCGTCACTTCGGCGAGCGTGGCGCAAACCTGGAAGAATTCTGGCCGGGTCGCGAGCGCGGCCAGGAAATGCAGGAAATCCTTCTCCAGCAGCTCCGCCGCGTAGGCGCGCGGCAGGCCGATCGGCAGATCGACACCAAGTGCCACCGCGCCGCCCGCCGCCGCGTCGCGCAGCCTGGCAAGGAATGTCGCCACCTCGCCCACTGGTGCCGGCGCCGCCAGCCGCCACACGCCGGCGTCGCGCCGCCCCACGGCGACCCAGCGCTTGCGCGGATCGACGCTCCAATCCGCGTGCGCGACGATCGTTGCACCGTGTTCAGGCAATGACATGGAGGGACTATAGCGGTTTGTGTGCGCGCTCCAGCAGGCGGGCAAACAGGCCGGGCTTCTTCGCCGGCTTGGCGGGTTCGGCGGCTTTTTCCCTGGCGCGCGCCTCGACCTCGTGCTGGCGCTGCTTGCTGGCGAGCCACTTCTCCAGGCTCATGCCGGCCTTCGCCGCGCGCTTCGCCTCGTAGGTGCGCTGGCCTTCGCTCAGAGTCTTTGGCGTCTTCAAGATGGCCCCCCGCGTCCCGGAGTGATGGGTTTCGCTGGGCTCAACCCATCCTACGGGGTGGCCATCACGGCGGTTGGCGTAGGATGGGTTGAGCCCAGCGAAACCCATCAACATCGAAAGCTTTTCGCAGGCTGACAGGCGGCGTTCAAGACCCGCCATGCTGCGCGATTATGTCCGATCGCCAGTTCGTCAACATCGGGATTGGCGCACCGCAAACTCTGCTGCCACTATGCGGGCTGACCAAACCGAGGACGCTATGCCCTTTCTGACCGAACCCGAGCCCGAACGCGGCGCGGTCCTGCCGGTGATGCCCGGCATCTCGCGGATCGTTGCCGCCAATCCGGGGCCGATGACCTATTACGGCACCAACACGTATCTGATCGACACGCCGGATGGCATCGCCGTGTTGGACCCTGGCCCGGAGCAGCATCCGGAGCATGTCGAGGCGATCCTGCGTGCCACCGGCCCGAACATCGCGCTGATCCTGGTGAGCCATGCGCATCACGACCATGTCGGCGCGGTGCCGGCGTTGCAGCAGGCCACCGGCGCACCGACCGTCGGCTTCCACGACAGCGGCAGCGAGACCTTCATCGCCGACATCAAGCTCGCCGACGGCGACAAGATCGCCGGCATGACGGCGATCCACACGCCGGGTCATGCGTCGGATCACCTCTGCCTGGCGCTGCCCGCACGCGACGGCACCGCGGTGTTGTTCAGTGCGGATCACGTGATGTCGTGGTCTACCAGCGTGGTCAGCCCGCCGGACGGCGTCATGGCGGACTACTTCGCCAGCCTGCGGCGGCTGCTCGACCGCGACGACGATGCGTTCCTGCCCGGCCACGGGCCGTTGCTGCCGGAACCGCGCAACCTGGTGCGCGAGATGCTGGCGCATCGCGTGATGCGCGAGCAGGCGATCCTGCGGAAGCTCGCGCAGGGACCGGCCGGCACCTACGTGCTGATGGACACGCTGTATTCGCAGGTGCATCCCCGCCTGCGCCGCGCCGCCGAGCGCAACGTGCTGGCACATCTGCTGAAGCTGGAAGCGGAGGGCAAGGTCAGGCGCGATGGGGAGATGTGGTGCGCGGCATGAAGGCTTGATACGCGACTGCATCCCTGACGTGGCTGTGATCGGATGGCCACTGATGGGTTTTGCTGCCCCCGACCCATCACCCTATTCCATCCGCCAGCCGCGGTCGTGGAGCATCACCGGGGTATGGGTCAGCGCCGCGCGCTCCGCCTCGCTGAGGGCGAGCCAGAGCCGCAGCCGATCCAGCACGCGCCGCGTCGGCATCGCGAGATCGAGCGCCAGCGCCTCCTGCATCGCATAAAAGCGTAGCCCTTCCAGTTCACCGTCGCCGCCCAGCCTGCCGGCGACGTGACGCGCGTCCACCGCAAAGAACCGCGCGTTGAACCGGATCGGGCTGGGTGGCGGCGTGACGGCGCGCGCCAGCAGATGCAACACGTGCAGGTGCGGTGGCGCGCCAAGCGAGAGGCCGGCCTCCTCATGCAGTTCGCGCGCGGCGGCGATGCCCAGGCCGTGCGCCAGCCGGGCGTTGGCGTTCTTGCGCAGCAGGTGCTCGGTGTGCGGCGCCAAGGGTGTGGCGCTTGGCGTATCGAGATCGGCGCGATCCACCGCGCCACCCGGAAACACCAGGCGGTTCGGCATGAACCGGTGCTTCGCACCGCGCATGCCCATTAGTATCGACACCGCGTCGCCCTCGCCGCGATAGACGAGCAGGCTGGCGGCGTGCCTCGGCCGGACGGCGCGCGGCCGCGGCGGTGTCTGCTGATCGATCAGGGTCGCGTGGCGGACGTGGTCTTCAGGCAAGGTCGAACCCTCGCGTCCTGAGGTAGGCGGCGAAGCCGAAGCGTTCCGGCACCGAGAGTTGGCGCGCGGTGTTCTCGCTCCAGCCGACGCCTTCGCGCGGCGGATAGACGTCGTTGTTCTTCAGGCTTCCGGGAGCGACCGGTTCGCGCGCGCGGCGGCGTTCGTCGTAGGCGCGGATTTCGGCGTCCTGGCAGGCGTCGTCATAGCGTTCGCGATGCACCACCACCGATGGCGGCAGGCGCATCGACACCGGGCGGCGGAACACCGGCCAGCCGACGCTGAGGCCCGAGACCGGATACACCCCGGGCGGCAGCGACAACAACGGCGTGACGCGCTCGATATGGCTGCGCACATAGCTGATCGGACAGGTGCCGAGACCGATCGCTTCGGCGGCGGCGATGAACTGTCCCATCGCCAGTGAGCAATCCACCGCGGTGTTGAGGAAGGTGTCGAGGTTGTTGTTGGCGTGCGGCATGCCGTGCTGCTCGCACAGGCGCTGGTTACGGCGCATGTCGCCGCACCACACCAAGAACACCGGCGCCGTTGCAATCCAGTCCATGGTGCCGATCCAGTCGGCAATCTGCTTGATCCGCGCGGGATCGCGCATCACCACGACGGAATACTGTTGCAGATCGGACTTGGTCGGTGCCGACTGCGCCGCGGCAAGCAGTGCATCGAGCAGCGAATCCGGTACCGGCTGCTCGGTGTAGCGCCGCGTCACGCGCCGATCGAGCAGCGGCGCCACGGCCGGGGGGACCTCCACGCCGGGCAGATCGATTCCGAACCGCGCGCGCAGCAGTTCCGCTCCATCCATCATCGGTCTCCTTTCATCGCACCCTTGCCGGAATGCCGTACCCGCGCAAGGCTGCGCGCCAATACCGAGGAGACGCTCATGCCGGCGCCGTACGCAACGCATCGCGCACAGATCAAAGCCATTCTGCTGGCCTGGGGCATGCCGGAGGAGAACGCCGAACCAACCGCCGACATCCTCTCCTGGGCCGATCTGCATGGTGTGGACAGTCACGGCATGTCGATGCTGCCGGGCTATGACCGGCATCGCCGCAATGGGCGGGTGAAGATGGACGCGCGGCCAAGGATCGTGAAGGAGACGCCGATCTCGGCGCTGGTCGATGGCGGTGGCGGACTGGGCCACGTGCCGGCGCATTTCGCCATGCAGGTGGCGATCGACAAGGCGAAGCAGTCCGGCATGGCAATCGCGGCGGTGCGCAACTCGGCGCATTTCGGCGCCACCGGGTATTACACGCTGATGGCGGCGAAGCAGGGGCTGATCGGCATGGCATGCACCTCGGCCTCCAGCGTCCAGGTGGCGCCGACCTTCGGCAAGCAGGCGAAACTCGGCACCGATCCGTGGTCGTTCGCCGCGCCGTCCGGCGACGAGCGGCCGTTCCTGTTGGACATGGCGACGACCACAGTGGCGGCCGGACGGATCCGCAACAAGGCGAACGAGGGGCTGGATTGTCCGCCCGGTTGGGTGCTGAACAAGGAGGGCTTGCCCAGCACGGATCCATTGGAGGCGCGGGAGAAGGGTGGCTTCCTGACCTCGCTTGGCGGGTCGCCGGAGAATTCCAGCTACAAGGGCTACGGGCTGGCGGCGATGGTGAACATCCTGGCGTCGTGTCTGTCGGGGGCGACGCTGATCACCGATCCGCACCAGCCGCAAGGCATGGATATCGGCCACTTCTTCATGGCGATCGATCCGGGGCTGTTCCGCGAGGCGGATGAGTTCGCGAGCGATGTCGCGCGGTTCTGCAACGATCTCCGTGCGACGACGCCGGTCGATCCGGCGCACCCCGTGATGGTGGCCGGCGATCCGCAATGGAACAACGCGGCGAAGCGGATGGCGGAGGGGATTCCGGTGGGCCCGGGGCTCCTTAACCAGGTGCGGCAGATCGCCCAGGCGTCGGCAGCGCCATGGTTGTTGGATTGAGACGTGCTGCGGCAACTCTCAGCTGTGCGTAAAAACTGTCCCCGAGTGCCGGTCCGGCGCGCTGCATCCCGCGCTCAGCCGTGGAACACCGTAGGCGTCAGCGCGAAGTTGCTCGCCTGAAGGCTGCTCGGCGACACCCCGGCGAAGTCGACGCCGCCGCTGCCCAGCGGCAGGAACGTCCCGCCGGCCCCGTCGCTCGTCAGTGCCGCCAGCACTGCCCCGACGCTTGCGTAGCCGCCGACGCCGCCCGCCAGGTCGATCACCGCCGCCGATAGACCGGCTGTCAGATGTTGCAGGATCACGCTGCCCGCATCGCTGCTGCCCACCGCGGCTGGCCCGAGCGTGACGTCAAGGCCGACGCCGAGATCCGACACGGTCGCCGAACCGCCGTTGATGAACACCATGTCGCTGCTGCCGTGCAGCGCGAGGCTGGCGCCGGTGCTGCCGTTCAGCACGAATATGTTGGCGGAACTGGTCGCGTTGTCCGTCAGCGTCTGGCTCACCCCGGCGGCCAGCCGCACCTCGTTGCCGTGCCCGGACACCGTCACCGTCGACAGATCCTCCCCGGTCGGCGTGGCCGGGTTGTTCAGCACGTAATTGGCGTTGCCGGTGATCGTCACGGAATTCTGACCCGAGCCGAGCGAGACCTGGTCATTGTCCTCGTTCAGCACCACCCGGTCGGTGCCGTTGCCCAGCGTCAGCGTGTTCGACGGCAGCGGGCTGCCCACCGGATTGTGGATGCCAGACGTCATCGTGATCACGTCGTTGCCGCCGCCGACCACGGTCGTGTTGAATTCGCCCGTCGTCCGCATGGTGTCGTTGCCGTTGCCGAGCGCGACCACGCTGGTGCCGAACGCGCCGCTGACGCTGTCGTTGCCGTTGCCGCCGACCACGCTGTTGCCGGATCCGGCCAACGCCACTGTGACATTGCCGCCGCCCAGATCCACCGTGGCGGCACCGGCGCCGGCGTTCACGTAGGCACTGTTGCCATTGGCGACGATGGTGTTGCCGCTGAAGCGCGCCACGATCACGTCGCTGCCGGCAGTACCGACAAGAGTGGCATGACCGGCGATCGGGCCGACAATGTACTTCGCCTCCGTGATGATCGCACTGGTGGTGGCGTCGCTGGCGACCGCGCTGCCATCGCTAACCTGGATCGTGAAACTCGTGGTCGCGGTCTTGCCGGCTGCAACGATGCCGTGCGCGGGATGGAACACCACCGCCCGCAGCGCGGCGGTGACCGCGGCCGCGGTACCGGCGGCCAGCGTATAGGTGCCGGTCCCGGTCTTCGTCAGCCCGGCGCCGCTCAGCGTGCCGTGCCCGTCCGTGATGACGCCTTGCCCGTTGCGGAGGGTAATCGTCACCACCTCGCTGGTCTGGCCCGGGGTGTCGCTGATGTTGACCTGAGAGAACGGCGCCAGCGGCGCGACGTCGCTGCCGGTCTGTCCGGCTACCGTGCCAGTGATCGCCGGCACCAGCGGCGTCGCGGTCACCGTGGTCGCCGTGGTGTCCGAGGTGGTGGCGCCATCCCACACTGAGAACACGAAGCTGGTGGTCGCCACGCTGCTGCTGACGGCAGGCGTGAAAACCAGCTTGTCCCCTTCCGCGGTCACCGCAGCCGTGGTGTCTCCGCCGACGTTATTGATCGCCAGCGTGTAGGTTCCCACCCCGGTTTTGATCAGGCCGGCACCCGATAGGGTTCCGGTCGCGTCGGTCCTGGTGCCGTTTGAGTCCTGCAGCAGAATCGTTAGACTCTGCACCAGCAGTCCCGACGAATCAGCGATCTTCACCTTGGCGAATGGCTTGAGCGTGGCGTTGTCGGCCACCACCTGCTGGCTTGGAGCACCGGTCACGGTCGGCAGGCCGGCCAGCACCTCCACACGCGTGGTGCTCGGCGCCGTCGCGATCCCGTCGGACACCGAGATATAGATGTCGGCGATCGTGTATCCTGTGCCGACCGGGGTATATTCCAGCGGTGTGAAGCTGAGCGCCTGAAGCGCCGCGTTCACCAGCGCCGGGCTCGCCGCCGACAGCGTGTAGCTGTCCAGGCCAGTGTTGGTTAGCGTCACGCCCGGCATCGACGGCAGCGCCAGCGTCCCGACGGCATTTCCCCCGGAGCCGATCGCCGAGGGGTCGATCGCGAAGGTCACCGTTTCGCTGGCGGCGGCATCGGAATCGACCACCTGCACTGCCTTGAACGGCTGCATCGCCACGCCCCAGTAACCTTCGGCGTCGTTCGGCGAATTGTTGACGATGACGGGCGGCGTGTTCGCCGCCGTCACGCTGACCGTGTCGGTCGCCGCCGCCGACATCGTGCCGTCGGTCACCGTCAGCGCGAACTGGGTCTGCACCGTGCCGCCCGGCGCGACCTGATGTTCGGTCGGCGCGAACACCAGCCGGTCCAGCGCCGCGGTCACCGCAGCAGCCGTGCCGGACACCGTGTAGGTGCCGGTAACGATGTTGTAGCTGCCGCCGCCAAGGTTCGACAGCACGCCGTTCGCCGTACTGGACAAAGTGAGCGTCGCGGTCTCGGTCTGCCCGGAGTCCAGATCGGCAATCGTCATGCCGGCCAGCGGTGCCAACGGCGTCGTGTCACTGCCGGTCACCGTCGCCGGCGCCCCGGAGATGTGCGGCGGATGGTCGCCCCCCACCGTCACCGCGGTCAGCAGCGTGCCGCCGGAGCCGTCGCCGGTGACAGAGAAACTCTCGCCGGAGAAGATCTGCGCCGGATCGAGCGCCAGCGTCACCGTGCTCGTGCCTCCGGTGACCGACAGCACGTCGTTTGGCCCGAGCATCGCCGCGGTTGCTGTGCCGATCCCCTGCAGGTCGATCGTGATGCCGGGCAGGAAGTCGCTGATCACGCCCGCCGGCTTGTCGCCGAAGCCGATCACAAGCTTTGCCGTGGCGCCGTAGCCGAACACGACCGGTCCGGCTCCCGCCGCGGTCGCCGACTGCAGCGACAGCGTGCCGGAGTTGACGATGATCCCGCCGGTGAAGCTGTTGGTGCCTGACAGCACCGCGGTGCCGGCGCCGTCCATCGCCAGGCCGACGCTGCCACTGCCGCCCGAGCCGGCGCCGTCGGCAATCGAGTCGGCGATGCTGAGCGTGTCGCCGGCCACCGGGGCCAGCGTGATCGTGTCGTTGCCCTGGCCGAACAGGCCGCCGCCCAACCCCTGGCCGTTGCCGGCCCCGGTCGAACCGGTCCCGCCGAGGGCCGTGCCGTTCGACACCGACCCGCCGGTGATGGTCAGCGAGCCGCCCTGCTGCACGAAGATCGCGCCGCCCGCACCGAGTCCGCCGCCGGCGCCGCCGGCGACACCGATGCCGCCGCCAAACCCGCTGGCAATGGCGCCGCTGCCGCCGCCGCCCCAGCCGCCGGCGGAATTCGCCCCGCCGCCGCCAAAGCCGGCCACCCCGCCGCCGGCGGCACCGCCGCCGAACGTACCGCCGACGCCGCCGCTACCGGCCACGCCGGGAGCGTAGTGTGTGGTGCCGCCGCGGCCGCTGCTGTGGGTGACAACGATCCCGGCAGCGCCGCCACCACCTCCCCATGCGCCGCCCGCACCTCCTGCCGGGCCATTGCCGGTACCGGAAAGGCCGGGGGCGGCGCCGATCACGATGCCACCCCCACCGTTAGTTGAGCCACTTGCGTTGCCGCCGGTTGCGCCGAGGCCGATGCCGCCGCCGCCGCCGCCCCGGAGGAGCGTGCCACTGCCCCCGCCCGCGCCGCCCGCGCCACCCAGGCCGCCGCCGCCGCCGATTGCGGTGCCGCCGGCCGCGCCAGCCGCGCCGCCGATCGCCTGATCGTTGACGAAACTCACGTCCGATAGCGTCGCCGCGCCGCCGCTGGCCACGAACAACCCGCCGCCGAGTCCCGCACCGCCGCCGCCAGGCGTGGCCCCGGAGCCGCCGGCACCGCCGGTCGCGACCGCGTTCTGTATCGTCATGTTGCTCAGCGTCAGGCCGCCGGCATAGTCGAAGAAACCGCGGAATGTGCCGGCGCCGTCGAGCGTGAAGCCGGCGCCGTTGATGGTCACCGAGCTGCCGCCGGCGAGGTTGATTGCATCAAGATCGGTGGTCAGGGTGAAGCCCGCGGTGAACATGATCGTGTAGGCGACGTTGGGCGTCGCGAACTTGCCACCGACGTCGATCAGCGCCAGCGCGGCATTGAGGTCGGCCTCGCTGGCGACCAGGAAATCCGACTGGACCACGGTGACTGAGGTCCCGGCTGCCGTTCCGGTTCCCGCATCCGCTTGCAGCACGAACGAATCGCTGGCGTAGTTCTGTGTCGGGTCGAGGTTCAGCTTCACCGTTCCGTGGGGGCCAACAACGGAGAGCTGATTGGTCGCCGACAACGTATAGCTGGTCGCAAGGCCGATGCCCTGTAGATCGATTACGTCGCTGGCGGTGGGTCCGGCGCCCGGGTTCGGGATGAAACCGTCGATCAGGTTCGAGGGCGCATCGCTCGCGCCGATCACCAGCGTATCGCCGATCGGCGTGCCGAACGTGATGGCGCCGCTGCCCGCCGCACCTGGTGCCAGAAGCGACAACGTACCGTTGACCTGCGTTCCGCCGGTATACTGGGTGCTGGCGCCGAGCGTGACCGTGCCCTTGGTGACGACGGAGCCCGCCCCGGCGATCGCCCCGGTAACGGTCTCGTTGGTCAGGGTGATGCTGCCATTGCCCTGGATGAAGATGCCGTTGCCCGCGCCGCCGCCGGCGATCGATCCGCCCGAGGCGCTGAACGTGCCTCCCTGCGCCACGTACACCGCGCCGCCGGCCGCCGCGCTGTCGCCGTTGAAGTTGACCGAGCTGGTGGAAACCGAGGCGCCCGCGGCGACATACACCGCTCCGCCGGTGCCGCCCGGCGCGGACATCGCGGTCAGCGTCAGGTCGGAAATGCTGACCACACCGCTGTTGACGATGAAGCCGCGGCTGTCGCCGCCGTCGATCACCGCCGAGAGGTTGGTGTTGTCAATGTTGTCGCCCTGGATGCTGAGGGTGTCGCCCGCCGCCAGGTTGATCGCGGGGATAGCCGATGCCAGCGACAGATCCGTCGTGATCAGGATGGTGTAGTTGGTGTTGGTCGCCGAGAGGCTGCCGCCCACGTCAATCGCGGCGATCGCCGCGTTAAGGGCCTGCCCGGTCGCCACGCCGATGCCGATTGTTCCCGCCATATTTGTCACCCAGCCCCTGACTTGCGCCCAGCGTGCCGATCTTCCGGCTACGAATTGATTTTTTGGTGTCCGTGATGCGTCTCGCGCGCAATACTCTGATGCACAGCGCGAGAATCTACGTCAAGTCACGAACGACTGACGGAATACTAAATCTTGGTCGCGATGGCGAGCGCTCCGCGCCTGAGTGCTGATGAGCACTCCATCAGGTCGGCCGAGCAGGGCTCAGCGCGGGCAGTGAGCCGGGTCTATACAACCAGCGCTGATCGCTCGCTCGCCGCGCGTGCCCACGCGGCCTCCATGTCCTCGTCGAACAGCTCGGTGAGCTTCTTCATCATCGTGCCGCCGAGTTCCTCGGCATCCACGATCGTTACCGCACGCTGGTAGTACCGCGTGACGTCGTGGCCGATGCCGATGGCGATCAGCTCCACCTGGTCGCGCGTCTGGATATCGCGGATCACCTCGCGCAGGTGCTTCTCCAGGTAGTTGCCGGGGTTCACCGACAGCGTCGAATCATCCACCGGCGCGCCGTCGCTGATCACCATCAGGATGCGGCGATGCTCCGGCCGCACCAATAAACGCCGATACGCCCACAGCAGCGCCTCGCCGTCGATGTTCTCCTTCAGCAGCCCCTCGCGCAGCATCAGCCCGAGATTCTTGCGCGCGCGCCGCCATGGCGAATCCGCCGACTTGTAGATGATGTGGCGTAGGTCGTTCAGCCGGCCGGGATTGCGCGGCTTGCCCTCCTGCACCCATTTCTCGCGGCTCTGCCCGCCCTTCCAGGCGCGCGTGGTGAAGCCCAGCACCTCGACCTTCACCGCGCAGCGCTCCAGCGTGCGCGCCAAGATGTCGCCGCACATCGCCGCCACGGTGATCGGCCGCCCGCGCATCGATCCCGAATTGTCGATCAGCAGCGACACCACCGTGTCGCGGAACTCCATGTCGAGCTCGCGCTTGTAGGACAGCGCCAGCAGCGGGTTCACCACCACGCGCGACAGCCGCCCCGCGTCGAGCAGGCCCTCGTCCAGGTCGAACTCCCAGGCACGCGTCTGCTGCGCCAGCAGTCGCCGCTGCAGCCGATTGGCCAGCTTCGAAATCACGCCCTGAAGGTGCTGCAACTGCTGATCCAACTGCTGGCGCAGCCGCGTCAGCTCATCCGGGTCGCACAGCTCCTCCGCGTCGATCTCCTCGTCGTATAGACGCGTGTAGGCACGATACACCGCCTCGTGGTCCGGATTGGGTCGTTCGCGTCGCGGCTGCGGACCGCCGGGACGATCGTCGCCCTCCGCCACCGCGGCTTCATCATCCGACTCCGTGCCTTCGTCGTCGGCCGCGTCGCCTTCCATCTCCTCGGGATTGGCGCCGAGCATGCTGTCCTGTTCGGCCTCGCTCTGTCCCGAGCCGTCCTGCTGCTCGTCCTGCTGGCCCGATTGATCGCCGCCTTCCTCGCCTTCCTCGGTCTGGTCCTCGGGTTCGGCGTCGCTCTCCGCTTCCGCGAGATCGAGCGCTGCCAGCAGCTTCCGCGCGGCGCGGGCATACGCCTTCTGGTCGTCCTGCGCACGGTTCATTTCGACGAGCGCGGAGTCCGCCGTCTCGCCCAGGGTGTCGCGCCACATGTCCAGAATGCGCTGCGCCGCGGCGGGGCTTTTCGCGCCGGACATCTGCTCGCGCGCGAGCAGCGACAGTGCCGCCTGAATTGGCAACTGGTCTTTGCGGGTCATGCGGTCGTAGCCTTCGGCCTCGCACTCCTCCGCCAGCTTCGATTGCAGATTGGCCGCGACGCCCGCCATGTGGCGCGATCCGACCACCTCGACGCGCACCTGCTCGAGTGAGTCATACACGTCCTTTGCCTCGCGCCGTGCCGGCATGCGCGCAGCGTGCAGCGCATCGTCGTGGTGGCGCAGGCGCAGCGCGAGCGCATCCGAGGCGCCGCGCAGCCGCGCCATCTCAGCCGGGGGCAACGCGCGCGTCGGCAGCGGCAGGCGCGCGCGTTTGCCGGACAGGCCGGATGGGCCAGGTTGGAATGCCACCTGCACGTCGGGGATTTCCGCGATCGCGCGCAGCACACCCGCGGTGGCGCGCTTGAATTCTTCCGCTCGCGTGTTGTCCTTGTTGGTGCTGCTCATGCCAAGCTTCCGCTGTCATTGCGAGGAGCGTAGCGACGAAGCAATCCCCATCCAGGTGCGCACTCGGCTGGGGATTGCTTCGTCGCTACGCTCCTCGCAATGACAATTGGATCAGTTGAACTTCCTGGTGGTGAACCCGCCGGTCGGGATCTCTTCATTGAAGCAACGCTGATAGTACTCGCCCACCGTCGCGCGCTCCGCCTCGTCGCACTTGTTAAGGAACGTCACCCGGAACGCGAACCCCACTTCGCCGAAGATACGCGCGTTCTCTGCCCAGGTGATCACCGTGCGCGGCGACATCACCGTGGAAATGTCGCCGTTGATGAACCCCGCACGCGTCAGGTCCGCCAGCGCCACCATCGCCTCGATGCGCTTCTTCACCCCGGCGTCCTTCGGATCGGCGCCGAGCTTGGCGATCACGATCGATGTCTCCATCGCATGCGGCAGATAGTTCAGCGTCGCGACGATATTCCAGCGGTCCATCTGGCCCTGGTTGATCTGCTGCGTGCCGTGATACAGCCCCGTGGTATCTCCCAGCCCGACCGTGTTCGCAGTAGAAAAAAGCCGGAACGACGGATGCGGCCGGATTACCCGGTTCTGGTCGAGCAGCGTCAGCTTGCCCTCCACCTCCAGCACGCGCTGGATCACGAACATCACGTCGGGACGGCCGGCATCGTACTCGTCGAACACCAGCGAACAGGCGTGCTGCAGACACCACGGCAGGATACCCTCGCGGAACTCGGTGACCTGCTTGCCATCCTTCAGCACGATCGCGTCCTTGCCGATCAGGTCGATGCGGCTGATGTGGCTGTCGAGGTTGACGCGGATGCACGGCCAGTTCAGCCGCGCCGCGACCTGCTCGATATGCGTGGACTTGCCGGTGCCATGGTAGCCCTGGATCATCGTGCGGCGGTTGAACGCGAACCCGGCGAGGATCGCCAGCGTCGTCTCGCGATCGAACTTGTAGGCGGTGTCGATGTCGGGCACGTGCTCGGTGCGCACCGAGAACGCCGGCACGACCATGTCGGTGTCGACCTCGAAGGCCTCGCGCGCGGACACCTCCGTGTCCGGCAGGTCGATCGCGGAGGTCGGGCGAATTTCGGCCAGAGTGGCAACCTTGTTCATCGGTTGGGCGGTTCCTGTGTCATCGGTGAAAAGTCTAACCCCGGCTCAGCCGCGCGCAAAGAGCGGGCAGTTACCCCGCGGCCGCCACGCTGGGCGCCGGCATCAGGCGCGAGCGGAGCGCGGCATAAGCCAGGTTGATTATCTTCAGTCGTTCCTCGGCCGCGCGGTCGCCGCCATTGGCGTCCGGATGGTGGCGCTTGGCCAGCTCCTTGTAGCGCGTCTTCACCGCGTCCAGCGTGGTCGGCCAGGACAGGCCGAGGGTGGCAAGCGGCTCGCGCAGCTCAGGCGGGGTCTGCTGCGGCGTCCGGGCGGAGCCGCGCTCCACCCGACCGGCGGCGAGCAGATGCAGCGGATCGCGTAGCAGTTCCTCGTCCCACGCCGCGGTCTTGCCCAACCTGCCGAGAGGCCAGGAAGGGCGTTGCCAGGCGGTGTCGGCACGGAGCTGCGCCTCGATTTCTCCTGGCGACATGCCCTTGTAGTAGTCCCAGGTGGAGTTGTAGGCGCGCACGTGCTCCAGGCAGAACCACCAGTAGTCGTGCAGGTTGCGCCGGGACTTGGGGGCGCGGTATTCGCCCATCGCCTCGCAACCGGGCATGTCGCAGGACCGGCCCGGCGCGGCGGGGTCAGGCGCGTAGGCCCTGCTCCTGGGGACACGTCGGCTCATGGTGCCGTTATGGGCAGCTTGATGGGTGCTTGGCAACTGGCTCTTGGCGCTGAAAGGGGAACGCTCGATATGTCGGCAATGCAGTCGCGTGCCGCAAGGTTGGAGGCCGTGCTGACCCAGGCATTTTCGCCGGTGCTGCTGCGCGTGGTCGACGACAGCGCGCGCCACGCCGGGCACGCCGGCGCGCAGCCGGGCGGCGAGACTCATTACAACGTGCTGCTGGTGTCCGAGGTGTTCCGCGGTATGGGGCGGGTGGCGCGGTCCCGCGTGGTGCACGATGCGCTGGCCGCGGAGTTCGCCGGCGGCATGCACGCGCTGTCGCTGGTGCTGCGCACGCCGGAGGAAGCTGCGAGGAGCGGTGGCGCCTCGTCATAGCAGCGTCGCCGCGATTTCATTGCGGTTGAGTGGTGGCGAGGGATAAGGTCCGATCCTCGCAATGAAAGCCAGCCGATGAGCGGTTCAAGCCAGACGCCGGTGCAGCAGCAGGCGGTAGGTGAGCGACCGACCGACTGGTCGCAAACGCTGGCGTTCAGCCAGTTCGACCCGTCGCTTGGTACGCTTCAAAGCATCGGCGTCGGCGTGACGGCTGACGTGGCCGGAAGCATCTCGGTCGAAAGCCTGGAAGCCGCGCCGTCCGCAGTCAGCGCTTCGCTGAACAGCAGCGTGGCAGTGAATAGTCCGACCGATGTCCCACTGGCGAGCGTCGCGGCCAGTGCGAGGAATTCGGCCAATTTGGCGGCCTATGACGGCAGCGCGGACTATGCTGGTCCGTCTGGCACTGTGTTCGCGTTGACCGGCACTGCCAGCACGTCGGCGACCTGGCAGCAGGGCGGTACCTCACTGGGAGACTTCGTCGGCACCGGCTCGGTGCCGTTGGCCGTGAACGATACCACGCGGCTGGATGTGAGTGGGCCGGCGAACCTGCAGCTCTCGGCGCACGCCAGCGGTGGCGCGGTCGTCGCACTGCAATACGGCTATGCACCGTCGAGCGGCAGCGGCAGCGGCAGCGGATCCGACAGTGCGTCTGGGAGTGGGTTCACAGACGCCACAATCCCGGTCCTCGCTCACAGCGAGGTGACGACTGCGCCTCAGACCTTCACCTTCGCCGATGCCACGACCGGCTGGAGCAGCAGCGCTCCAGTCAGCAGGTTCGACCCGGCGCTTGGCACACTTCAAGCAGTCAACCTCACGCTGTCGGCCGACATCCTGGCCAGTGTGGCCGCGCAAAACCAGGACGCGTCCGCGTCCAACATCGCCACCATCCAGACGGCCCCGGTGACGCTGGGCGGGTTGCTGTCCGCGTGGACGCTGTCCGCTGCTCCGACGGTCAGCGACTCGATGTCGCTTGCCGGCGGCGCCGACCGCATCGACCAGGGCCTAACCCAGACCGCAAGCAATGGCGCCACGCTGACCGATGCCCGCGACCTGGCTGCGTTCACCGGCCCGGGCACGTATTCGGTGCCGATCTCTGCCACTGGCGCCTCGAGCCTCGATGGCCCCGGCAACATGCTCGCCAAGTTGTTGGCCGAGGCCGGTGCGAAGGTCACGGTCAGCTACACCTATCAGCCGAATGTACCGACGTCCGACGTCACCTGGAGCAACGTGGCCGGCGGGACATGGGAGGACGCAGGAAACTGGTCGTCACCGCCCGGATCGAATGCCGACATCGCGATCACGACGCCCGGCATCTACACGATCGACGTCAACAGTGCTGAGTCGGTCCACTCGGTGCTGATCGATGCGCCGAACGCCACCCTGGTGCTGAATGGCAACCTGGCCGCCGCTGGCAACTTTGTCCTGGACGCCGGGACGCTCGAGTTCAATGGCGGGACGTTGTCGGTCGGCAACTTCACCGAGAATGGTGGCGTCGTGTCAGGTGATGCGGTGGACATCCAGTCGGCTGGCACGGTCGCGCTGGCCAACGGAAGCACCGTCCCGTCGGGAGCGGTCCTGCAGGCGGACGGCGCGCCGATCACGGCGGCAGCGGCCACCGTCGCGGGGGCGATTGACGCGCTCGATGCCGGGAACGTGGTCCTGAGCCCTCTCGCTCTCACTGACGCAAGTCTCAGCGGCGTAGCCGCCGCGCCACCGGACTGGTTCATTCACGGGATCAGCGATGCCACCTCGGCGGCCAGTCCCACTCCCGCCGCTGATTTATCGGGTCTGATCCTCAACTCCCAGGCGGTCTCGGTGGCGCCGACCCCGGGATTCGCGTCCGGCGACAACGCGGTCGGCTGGGCGGGTACTCAAGGATTCGCTTTGCAGGCCGTGGCATCAGACCAGCCGGATCCGGCACTGTCGGCCGCTGGCTTCGGCCTGGCCGATCCAAGCGATGTTTCCGCGTCGCCTCCCACTTTCGACCACGAAAGCTGCGGCCTCTTCTGACCGCACAGCAGCCCGTCCAACGCGGCCGTGGCGGTCTATTCGGGAATTATCTTCTACAAAATCCTTTTTGGGCGAAATACGGCAAAAGAATCTGCTAAGCCGTCTTCGATTCGGGACAGGAACTGGCCCCATGGCTACCGCCGACAAGGACATGGATCGGGTGGATCGCGAGATCCTGCGGCTACTGGCCGCGGACGCCTCGCTGTCGCTCGCCGCCATCGCCGACAAGGTGGGCCTCACCTCCACGCCGTGCTGGAAACGCATCCGGCGCATGGAGCAGGCAGGGATTATCCGCGGCCGTGTCGCGACGATCGACCCGGCAAAGGTCGGGCTGCCGGTCTCGGTGTTCGTCGAGGTCGAGACGGCGGACCATTCCAGCGACTGGCTGAAGCGCTTCGCCGAGGTGGTCCAGTCGATGCCGGAAATCGTCGATGCCTGGCGGATGAGCGGCGACGTCGATTACCTGATGCACGTGGTGGTGCCGGACATTGCCGCCTACGACGACTTCTACCGCCGGCTGATCGGGGCGGTGCCGCTACGCAACGTCACCAGCCGGTTCTCGATGGAGCGGCTGAAGGAAGCCCCATTGCCGATCTGAGCGACAACCTTTTCTTAGCATGCCTGTGTTTCCCTGTCGGAGGTTCAGACAGGGGGCAGCCGTGCCAAGCAGTCGCTTGATCAATCGAAACGTCGTGGCGGAGCGCGGTCGCACCAGCATGCGCCTGGAACCCGAACTGTGGGATGCGTTGGCCGAAATCTGCCGGCGTGAGCGGCAGGACATCAACCGTCTGGTCCGCCAGATCGAGGCAACGGGCCACAGCAGCGGCCGCACCAGTGCGGTGCGGGTTTTCGTGTTGCAATATTTCCGGGACGCCGCGAGCGAGGCCGGACACGAGGCGGCCAATCACGGCGCACTGGAGCGCATGTCGTTCGGCCACTACACGCAACACGCTGCCTAAATTGCCGGAGAGCTGCGCCTCGATCGTATATGGCATAGCCGCCGACGCAATCCGGCGAGCGTCCGACGTACGCCTCTGGCGCAAGTCAGTCACTCGGTTCGAGCTACCAATCCACTCTTGCCCCCTCCGCCGCCCCCCTTACGATAGCCACCCATGTCCCGCGACCAGTCGTCCCCAGTGGACCTCCTCCTCGTTCACTCCTCCGACCTGCACGTCGATGACGAAGCCTCCGCCACCAAGCATGGCGACGGCACCGACGACCTCGCCGCCGTGCCGGCCGCCGCCCGCGCTGCCCGCGCCGACATCGTCCTGCTCGCCGCCGCATAACCTCGCCACGCCGCTGCGCCCGTCCTGGCTATTCAGCGACGATGCGATCGCCGCCACCGCGGCCGACTATCTGGCGCTCGGCCACTGGGACCGCCCGGAGCGCGTCGGCGACGGCGAGCCAGCCAGCCGGAAGCGAGCGTTGCATCGGTTGGGCAACGACACTCGTGAAGTGTAGGCAGCAGGTACTGAAGCCGCGGGAAGATGGCCACGAAATCATCAGACGCTGGAGCCTTCGTCGCTCTGTGAGCGGGGCAGCATCGGGGCGACCGCCAAGGCGAGGGCGCCGCGATCCGGCCGGGGTTAGGCCGGGGCAAAGGTACGGAACGGATCGCCTGGGAACCTATGAGATCCATGGAGATGGATACACAATTGAGCAGATCACCGCCGAATACCAAGACCTGACTGCTGGCAGAGCATTCAAGGAGCATGGCCATGAGGTCATCTACCTACGCGAGAAGATCGCGACAAACAGCCCAGACCCGTTAGTTGCGGCGGTGGCTGAGGCGAATGATGCGATCCTGGTGAGGCCAGATGCGGACTTCAGACGGATCGCCAAGCGACCCGGAGTCGGGAAGCGGGAGTTCCGCAGACTGTCTCTTATCAAACTGAGTTGCCGAAAGTCCCGCTGCGCGAATTAACGACGCTATGAGTTTGATACTTCACGAATGGGGCCTCGCCCAGGAAGGCCGGGACCGGAGACTATTCATGGATATCATGGACAACGTGATACGCACTATGAGATGACTGGCATTTCCTGCATTCTCCTTACCTGCGTGAAGGGGATAAACCCCTTCCTCTGTTGGGGAGCAAATCCCAATATGGTAAAGGGATATCAGAATTGCAGCATATCGCGAAGAGGCCGATGGATATCGCGGGCTATCATATTCCTGGCGCCACAACAGCTGGTGCGACCTTTCTCGCGCCCATTTCATGGTGGGTCAGCACTCCTGTCGTTCAAGCGCGGCCAATAAGGGTATTGCTACACCGCAGCAAGGATCTTCAAAGGACCGACGCACGACCAGTTGGTCTCACCTCGCCGTGACGTCCCCCGAATTCCGCCAGGAGCTATCAGGGAGACCGCATTGCCTGGGAACTTCGGTGGGGCACATAGTGGGGCGGCGAGAGTGGCCTCGCTGCTTGGCTGCCTTTCGCGCTCCGGCGCCGTTTGGCGAGAACATTTTGAATTCGCCAGACCCAGCCTTCGGTGGCGAAAGCTCCATGGTTGGTCCGGCGGCGGCGTCCGGTTGCCCGCTGGTGCTACAGCCGCACTGGAGGTTTGCCTCGCCGCCTGCGTGAGCTCGAGCGCGCCGGCTGCTGGTTTTGGCTCCAGCGTCATACGGCCGAACTCGATCCATGGATACCCCGGCCGCGGCCCCTCATAGTCGTTGGGGATGAAGATGCAGCGAAACTCGACTGTATTGCGGCCAAGTGTGTAGCCGGGCCGCGGGCCTTGGTAGCCTTCGGGAATGAAGATGCAGGGGAGTTCCAGACGATCACGCCCGATCGGCTCGAATGGCTTCCCTGGCATGTCGATCTCCGGTGTTCCTGCTATGTTCCAGAAGAACAAGTCACCTCGCGTCAAGCAGGCAGCGCCCCTCCCGCCGACCACCGACCGGTGAGGCCGCCTCGCCACATCGCTTCCGGGAACTATCGTACTGCGCCAAGCACCCAGGCAAGCACGCCCTTCTGCGCGTGCAGCCGATTCTCCGCCTCGTCGAACACCACCGACTGGGGCCCGTCGATCACCTCTGCGGTGACCTCCTCGCCGCGATGCGCCGGCAGACAGTGCATGAAGACCGCATCCGGTGCCGCCTTCGCCATAAGCGCGCCGGTGACACGATACGGCGCCAGCATGTTGTGGCGGTTGGTGTTCGGATCATCCGACATGGATACCCAGGTATCGGTCACCACGCAGCGCGCACCGGCGACCGCCTGCTCTGGATCGTCGGTCAACTCGACCCGCCCGCCCTGCGCTCGCGCCCATTCGATTAGGTGCGCCGGCGGGCGCAGCGCATCGGGCGTCGCCAGCCGCAGCGTGAAGCCGAACCGTACCGCCGCCTCGATCCAGCTTCGCGCGACATTGTTGCCGTCGCCGCACCAAGCCACCGCCTGACCGGCGATCGGTCCACGATGCTCCTCGAAGGTCAGCATGTCCGCCATGAGCTGGCACGGATGGGACGTATCGGTCAGCCCATTGATCACCGGCACGGTGGCGAACTCCGCCAGCTCGTGCAGCTTCGCCACGTCGTCGGTGCGCAGCATGATCGCATCGACATAGCGCGACAGCACGCGTGCGGTGTCGGCAGGCGTCTCGCCCCGGCCGCTCTGCATGTCGCGCGCCGACAGCACGACCACGTCACCGCCCAACTGCCGCATGCCGACATCGAACGAGACCCGTGTGCGCGTCGAAGGCTTCTCGAAGATCAGCGCCAGCGTCTTGCCGGCCAGTGGACGCGACGATACGCCGCCACGCTTGTAGTTGGCGGCGACGTCCAGCATCTGACGCAGTGTCGCGGCATCGAAGTCGCGCAGATCGAGGAAATGCCGCAGGCCGGCCACTTGGTCGGTGGATCGGCCCTCGGACCGTTCGGTCCGCCTGAGCGAGGCGCTCATTTCGCCGCGGCCTTGGCAGCGGACGGCAGCACGCGCCGCGTGGCACGACGCAACATGACCATCGCCTCGTCCAGATCGGCGTCGGTGACCACAAGCGGCGGCGCCAGGCGCAGCACGTTCTCGCCGGCGGTGATCGCCATCAGGCCTTCCGCGACGCAGGCCGCCTGCACCTCGCCCTGCGGCAGCACGCACTTGAGGCCCTGCAACAGACCCATGCCACGCGCGTCCTCGTAGATCTGCGGATACTCGCGGGCGATTTCGTCCAGCTCGGCGCGCAGCCGGCGCCCCTTGCGCTCGACATCCGCCAGGAACCCAGGCGCAAGGATGATGTCCAGCACCGCATTGCCCGCGGCACAGGCGAGCGGGTTGCCGCCGAACGTGGTGCCATGCGTGCCGGGCTTCAGCGCCTTGGCGAATTCTTCCGTGGCCAGCACCGCACCGAGCGGGAAGCCGCCGCCGATGCCCTTGGCCGCCGACATGACGTCGGGCGTGATGCCGGCCCATTCGTGCGCAAACAGTCTTCCCGTGCGGCCCATGCCGGATTGCACCTCGTCCATGCCGAGGATCAGGCCGAATTCGTCGCACACCGCGCGCAGATCGCGCAGGAACTGCATGTCGGCGGGACGCACGCCACCTTCGCCTTGCAGCGGCTCGACGATGATGCCGGCGGTGGCGGAGCCGACCGCGTTGCGTACCGCGTTCATGTTGTTGAACGGCACCTGGTCGAAGCCCTCGACCACCGGGCCGAAGCCTTCCAGGTACTTGGCGTTGCCGGTGGCGGCCAGCGTCGCCAGCGTTCGGCCATGGAACGCGCCCTCGAACACGATGAAGCGGAAACGCTCCGGCTTGCCCGCATCGTACATCGCGCGGCGCATCATCTTGATCATGCCCTCGTTCGCTTCCGCGCCCGAGTTGCAGAAGAACACGCTGTCCGCGAACGTCGCGTCCACCAACCGCTGCGCCAGCCGCTCGGCCTGGGGGATGCGATACAGGTTGGACACGTGCATCACCTTGGCCGCCTGCTCGGCGATCGCGCGGGCGAGGTGCGGATGGCCATGGCCGAGCGAGGCGGTGGCAATGCCGGAGCCGAAGTCGAGCAGTCGTCGCCCGTCCACCGTGAACAACCAGCAGCCTTCGCCCCGCTCGAAGGCGAGGTCGGCACGGGCGTAGTTCGGCAACAGGGCGGAGATCATCGCTTTCAAGCCTTCTTACGGTTTCCTCAAAGGATCCTCCGCCCGCGGTCGTTCGGGGCGGGTTCAGAGGAGCGCGGATCATTGGCGGTTGTGCGGATCGGAGTCAAACCAGCGGGCGGCATGCAGCCAATCCGCCAATCAGGCGTAGCCGAGATCGGCGGGCGAAAGCTGATCGAGGCGGAGGAAGCTGGCACAACGACCCTGCAACTCCCTGACGCCGGCGACGACCCCCTCGCCGCTCGGCCGATATGGTTGGTTGATGTGCGCAACAATAACCTCACCGTTGGTGGCCTTGGCGATGCGGCGGGCGACGCTGCGGGCGGGCAACGACGCACCCGCATCGGCATTGAGCGAATATCCGGCAATGGCGAAGCCAAGCTGCTGGATTTCCAGCATCGCAGCAGGGCTGTAATGGCCGGTTGCCGCGCGATACCAGCGCGGTGCCGATCCGGTCGTGGCACTGATGGAGGCTGCGCCCTGCGCAACCTCGCGCCGCACGGTGGCAAGATCGCCGGCGACCGGAATGCCGTAGATTTTGCCCTGGCCGAGAACCGGCGGGATATGCAGCTCGCCGTGGTTCTCGATGCCGAACAGATCGCGATGCGCGAGTAGAAACGCCAAGCCGGCTGGATTACGACGCAGCCAGAGGCCGGTGGCGAAAATCGTTGCCGGGATGCCACTTTCGACCAACGCCGTGGCGATCCGTGCATCGAAATCACCCGGGCACGCATCGAGGGTCAAGGCGACCACCAGGCGATCTGATGTCGGGTCCGCCAGCCGCATGCGTGGCTCGACCGGCGCGTCGCTCGCCGTCGCCGCACAGGCAGGCGCCAATGGAAGAATGGCTGCAGCGGCCAACAAGGTTCGGCGCGACAAGCAGAGGCAGCACATCGTCGAACGATCTCCTGCGGCAGGATCGGCTGCGTCATGCCTTGTGGCATAATAGGGAGCCGCGATGGAGGAGGCCAACGCGGACTGTTCCGCCCGCCACCTGCCGCGGTCCGTCAGCAGTTGACCCGCCTGGGTGCGGATATCATCCTGCCCGCAACAAGGTCCATTGCGGCTTCGGATGCAAATTATTCGGGGAGGAAATGGCGATGTCGTTGCGATCTGCGCGTCCGGGTCTGGCATTGTCCTTTGCGTTGCTGCTCGGCGCGTTCGTTCTCGCCACGACCTCTGCGGTGGCAGAGAATCGCGCGCCATCGGGGCGGGCGGTCATCGCCTGGCACGTGGCCATCGCGCCGAGCTGGTTCGACCCATCCTCCGCGCCGCCGCAGATCACGCCGTTCGGCATGCTGTACGCGATCCACGATGCGCTGGTGCGTCCCTATCCCGGACAGAAGATGGGGCCAAGTCTCGCCGAATCATGGACCGAGGGCGAAAACGGCCTGACCTATGAATTCAAACTCCGCCCGAACCTCAAATTCCACAACGGCGATCCAGTGACGACCGAGGACGTCAGGTTCAGCTTCGAACGCTACCACGGCGCCGCCGCCAAAACCCTGCACGACCACGTCACGCAGGTGGAGATCGTCGACCCACGCGTCGTGCGCTTTCACCTGGACGCGCCGTGGCCCGATTTCATGACCTTCTTCGGCACCACGGCCAGTGCGGCCGGCATCGTGTTGCCGAAGAAATACCTCACCGAGGTCGGCGACGACGGCTTCAAGAAGCACCCGATCGGCGCCGGTCCGTACCGGTTCGTCAGCGCCAGGCCGGGCATCGAATATGTGCTCGAAGCGGTCCCCGACTACTGGCGGCGCGTGCCGAACGTGAAGACGCTGGTGATGCGCAGCGTGCCCGAAGCCACCACGCGCGCGCTGATGGTGCAGACCGGCGAGGCCGATATCGGTTATGCACTCGACGGACCCGATGCCGAGGGATTGCAGAAGGCGGGGATCCAGATCGTGGCGACGAAGCACGCCTCGATCTTCTGGATCGAGTTCGCGAACCAGTGGGACCCGAAATCGCCATGGCACGACATACGGCTGCGGCAGGTGGCGAACTTCGCGCTCGACCGCAAGGGCATCAATCACGCGGCGTGCCTCGATTTCTGCCCGCCGGCCGGCGTGATCGTCCCTCGGGTGATGGAATTCGCGCTGCAGGTCGAGCCGCCGGCTTACGATCCTGACAAGGCGAAGCAGCTTCTGGCCGAGGCCGGTTATCCCAACGGCTTTGATGCCGGCGACTTCGCCGCGATCCCGGGCTTCCCGACAGTGGCGGAGGCGGTCGTCAACGATCTGAACGCGGTCGGCATCCGCGTCAGGTTCCGCCAGATGGAGCGCGCGACGTTCTATGCGAACTGGCTGGAGAAGAAACTGCCGGCGCTCTACATGGTCGCGTCCGGAAACTCGGGCAACGCCGCCAGCCGGGTCGAGTCGTTCATCTGGTCCAAGGGTGCTGACGCCAATGGCGGCTATCCCGACATCGACGAACTGTTCCTGCGCCAGGCTGGCGAGCGCGATGCGGCGAAGCGCGAGGCGATGCTTGACCAGATCCAGCAGCTCACGATCGACCGGGTGATGTTCGCGCCGATCATGGATCTGCGTGCCCTCAACGGCATCGGCCCGCGGGTGACGAAGCACACGATCACCGACGTGTGGATGAGCCCGTTCCCGTCCTACGAAGACATGGAGATCAAGGACTGACGGCACAATGGCAGACACGTCGCATCGCCGCCCTGTCGGTCCCGCGCCGGACGCGGCCGAGCTGCACGACGCGGCGCTCGATTATCTCGCGCGCTACGCCGCCACCGGGGCCGGGTTGTGCCGCGTACTGGAACGTCGGGTGGACCGCTGGGCGCGCCGCGCTGCCGCCGTTGGCGACGCCGAGACCATTGCTGCCGAGGCCGCCGTCGCGCGCGCGATGGTGCAGGACGTCGTTGCACGGCTGGTGGCCGCCGGCGCGGTGAACGACGCGGCCTACGCTGAAAGCCGCGCGCGCAGCCTGGTGCGGGCGGGGCGCTCGCGCGCCGCGGCAGTGGCGTATCTGGCGGCCAAGGGGGTCGATCCGACAACCGCACAAGCGGCACTCCCTTGCGACGACGCAAGCGAACTCGCCGCGGCACTTGTGTTAGCGCGGAAACGCCGGATCGGCCCGTTCCGGCCTGGCGAGATTCCCGACGAACCCGGCCGGCGCCGCGAACTCGGCATGCTGGCGCGCGCCGGCTTTTCGCAGGACGTAGCGCGGCGTGCGCTTGCTATGGATACCGACGCGGCCGAGGCGCTGGTGAACCGGTTGCGCCGCTGATCAGTCCGCGTTGGCCAGAGTACTTGACGCGCGGCCGGGATAGAATGATTACGTCCCTCACGCAGTCTGATCCCCAGATATTGCCGCTCGCAAACGACAGCCAGGGTGTTCATCGCCCGCTATCGCAATAAGGACCGATGCTTGCAATGACAGCCTCGCCGCACGTTGCTACCCCCGAGAAGCTTGAAGCTTTGAAGTGGCGGTGCATCGGCCCTCCGCGCGGCGGCCGCGTCGTCGCCGTGGCAGGTGATCCCACAGACGCCATGGTGTTCTACTTCGGCGCATGCGCCGGCGGCATTTGGAAGACCATCGATGGCGGCATCTATTGGCGCTGCGTTTCCGACGGCTTCCTCGGCAGCGCCGCGATCGGCGCCATCGCCGTGGCCCGCTCCGATCACAACGTGATCTACGCAGGCACCGGCGAGACCACGATCCGCCTCGACGTCTCCTATGGCGACGGCATCTACAAATCGACTGATGCCGGGCGTACCTGGTCGCACGTTGGGTTGCGTGCGACCAAGCACATCGGGCGGATTTGCATCCACCCGTCAAATCCCGACACTGTCTATGTTGCCGCACTCGGCGATGCGTTCGGCCCCAACGAGGAGCGCGGCGTGTTTCGTTCCCGGGACGGCGGGCGGACCTGGTCGAAGGTTCTTTACCGCAGTGCCGATGCGGGCGCCGTCGATATCTCGATGGACCCCGACAACCCGAGGATCCTGTTCGCCACCTTCTGGGAGACGCGCCGAAGCTTCTGGCATCTCGCCAGCGGTGGACCCGGAAGCGGGCTGTTCCGCTCGACCGATGGCGGCGACACCTGGGAGGAGATTTCGCGGGCGCCAGGACTGCCTGACGGTCCGCTCGGCAAGCTCGGAGTCTCGGTAACGCCTGCCAGGTCTGGCCGCGTCTGGGCCCTGATCGAGGCAATAGGCGACAAGACCGGCCTCTACCGTTCCGACGACTATGGCGCACTCTGGATCAAGGTTTCGTCGAACCGGGACCTGATGCACCGCCCCTGGTACTACACCCACGTGTTCGCCGATACATGTGACCCGGAAACCGTCTACGTGGCCAATCTGCAAATGTGGAAATCGACCGACGGCGGGACCAGCTTCACCGAGATCATGACACCGCATGGCGACAACCACGATCTGTGGATCGATCCCGTCAACCCCAACCGAATGGTGCAAGGCAACGATGGCGGGGCGTGTGTCTCGTTCAATGGCGGCCTCACCTGGTCATCGATCTACAACCAGCCGACCGCGCAGTTCTATCGCATCGATGTCGACAACCGCTTCCCGTATCGCGTCTACGCCACGCAGCAGGACAATACGTCGATCGCGGTGCCAAGCGCGAGCTACTCGGGCGCGATCACTCTCGGCGACTGCAGTTACCCCGGCACCGGGGAAAGCGGCTTCATCGCCGTGCATCCCGAGGATCCCGATATCGTCTACTGCGGTGCCGTCGGTTCCAGCCCGGGCGGTGCCGGGGCGCTGCAACGCTATGACTACCGGACCGGCCAGATCCAGCTCGTGAACGTGTGGCCCGAGGAATCGACCGGCGTTGCCCCGCTGGACATGAGGTACCGCTTTGCCTGGACGTTTCCGATCGTGTTCTCGCCGCACGACAGCAACGTGCTGTATGCCGGCGGCAATCATGTCTTCCGGACCAGGAACGAAGGCATGAGCTGGGAGGAGATCTCTCCGGACCTCAGCCTGAACGACAAGTCGCGGCAAGGGCACTCGGGTGGCGACATCACCCGCGAAAGTGCCGGCGCGGAGGTGCACGCGACCTGCGCCTGCGTGGTCGAATCACCGCACCGCAAGGGCGAGATCTGGGCGTCCACCGATGATGGCCTGGTGCACGTGACCCGAGACGATGGCGCGTCGTGGCGGAACGCGACCCCACCGCACATGCCGGAGCTTGCCTATGTCGGATGCGTCGAGATTTCGCCGCACGATCCGGATACGGTTTACGTGGCCGCGACGCGCTATAAGCTGGCGGACTACCAGCCATACCTGTTCCGCAGCAGCGATGGCGGCCGGTCGTGGCAATCAATCAGCAGCGGCTTTCCGGTCGCCGAGATCACCCGCGTGGTGCGGGCCGATCCGGTTCGAAAGGGGCTGCTGTTCGTTGGGACCGAGACGGGAATCTACGTTACCATCGATGACGGCCAGACCTGGACGCGCATGGCTGGCGGGCTGCCTGTCGTTCCCGTCTACGATCTCAAGATCAAAGGCGTCGATCTGGTTGCGGGGACGCATGGGCGCTCCTTCTGGATCCTCGACGACATTTCGCCGTTGCGTGCCCTGGCTGACGGCGTTAGCGGAACGCGGCTGATCGCACCGAGCACCGCGATCCGCACCAAACTGCATTTCGGCGCGCTGATCGGCGCGCGGCCCGGCATCTCCTTCGCCGTCACCTTCGGCCTTGGCGGCGGCATCGCCACCGTCGAGCGGCCCGATGGTAGCCGCGTGCGGGAGTATCTCGACGTCGGCGAAAATCCGCCGAATGGCGCGATCGTGTATTACTGGCTCGACGAAACCGTGTCCGAACCGGTCTCGCTCACCTTCCGGGATGCAGCCGGTGCGGCCATCATCACGTTGCGCAGTGATGATGAGATGCTGCCGGTGGCGCGCCGTCCCGGCACGCGCAGCGGCCTCAACCGGTACGTTTGGGACATGAAACACCCGGGGCCGGTGCGCAGCGATTGGTCATGGACGACTCTCCAGAAGAAGCCACTTACCCGCGAGCCCGATGCTCAGTCGGGCCCGACGGTGGTGCCAGGGAACTATCGGGTGGAGTTGACGGTCGGATCCGAAACCCAGGCGGCCGACTTCTCGATCGTGAAGGATCCGCGGCTGCCGACTTCGCCGGAAGACTATGCGAGTCAGTTCGCGCTGCTGAAGCAACTGAACGACAAGCTCTCGGCGCTGAATGGAGCCGTCAACCGCGTCCGCCGCGTCAATCGCCAGCTCCGCGCGCTGGCCGAGCAGGTCAGCGATCACCACGCCGATCTGGCGGACAAGGCGAAGTCAGCCGGGGAGAGCCTGACCGCAATCGAGAGCGTGTTGGTCGATGTCAATCGGGAATCGCCACGCGACACGCTGCGCCATCCCGCCGGCCTGAACGATACATTGGTCGACCTGATCAACACCGTCGCTATCGCCGACACAGCGCCCACAGCGCAGGCCGATGCCGTGTCGCGCGAAATCATGGCCCATGTCGACGCCGAGATTGCGAAACTGGACGCGCTGCTGGCCAGCGACATCGCCGACATCAACCGGACGGCTGCCGAACGTTCGATCGGGCATGTCACGGGTTAGCGGTCAGAATGGGTCGCTGGGGTCAGCTAGCGGAACTACCTTGACTCCAGCCCACGACGCAGCAACGACTGCGTGATGGCTGTACTGGATATCACACCGCGACCCGGGAGCAGTAAGCATGGATTTCTTTGAGAGGTGGTTCGGCGTCTCGCCGGACGGTGGCGACGGATCCCTGGAGGCGCTGTGGATCGTCATGATCGTAGTAGCCTTGGCAGCGGTGGTCTTCCGCCGAAGAATTGCGCGCTGGCTCTCTTCCCGGAAAGCTGGCCAGCGCTGAGGATCTGCTGAAGGTCCGCCTCACGCCCTCGCCAGCATGAGTTCGTGCGACGCGAGGCGCCGGTGCAGCAGATACATCGGCACCGCCAGCGCGGACACCACCGCGGCCGCCAGCAGCGCGCCCTCCGGCCCGCCGGTCATATCGGCCGCCCAGCCGCACAGTGCCGGCACCACCGCGCCGCCGGCGTAGTACATCGAATAGAACAGCCCCATCCCTACCGCGCGGTTCTCCGGCCGCGCCGACAGCGTGCCGACCGCCATGATCACGCCGGGATGGACCGAGCCAATAACCCCGATCACCACTGCGAACATCACCGGCCAGTCCAGCAGCGCTGCACCGGTGATGCCGACCACTAGCGCCGCGGTGCCCAGCAGGAAGATGCGAAACCCGCCGAACCGGTTGGCAAGGCCGGCGCCCAGCAGTGTCGCCGGCACATTGCCCCAGGAGGCGATGGTCAGCACCAGACCGGTCAGCACCAACCCCTGGCCGCGCGCCGCCATCAGCGAGGGCACGTAGCCGGTATAGCCGGAATAGCCGGCGGTGTAGGCAGTCCAGATCAGTCCGGCGATCAGCAGCAGCAGGCACTCGCGGCCGCCCGGCAGCGAGAACCGGCTCGGCATCGGTGCCGCCTGCGGCGACGGCCGGAAGGTCGCCAGGAACAGCGCCAGCGCCACTGCCATCGGCGCCGCGCCGGACAGCAAGGCGGCCTGCCAGCCATGCGCGAGGGCCAGTGGCGGCAGGATGAGCTGCGCCAAACCGACGCCGATCGAGTATGCGGCGACCGACACGCTGATCGCCCATATGAACGGGTGGCCGGTGAACCAGTCGGCGATGATCTTGTTCTGCAGCACGATCATCGCCACCGCTCCGACCCCGGCGACACCGCGGCCGATGCCGATACCAGTGGGACCGGCGGCGGCGGCGCTGATCACCGGGCCGACCACCATCAGGGCGAGGCCGGCACCCAGCACCAAGCGGTCACCGAACCGGCGCGCCAGCAGACCAAGCGGCAGGGCCAGGAAGCCGCCCAGCAGCATGAAGGCCCCGATCAGCGCGCCAAGCGTCGTGTAGTCGAGCCGAAACAGTCGCATCAGGTCGGGGCCGAGCGACGCAACGGTCTGGTACTGGTAGCCGAAGCCAATGCGGGCGAGCACCACGGCCGCGAGAATAAGCCAGGGTCTGGCGCCCATGTCGTCTTCTCCCAAATCAGCATTGTGCCAGCCGGTTCGGAAATGGCGAATGGCATCGCGAGCTTGCTCTGGCATAAACTTCACTGGCAAGCGGGCAGACATAATGGACATGAGAAGGCTACCGCGGCTTGTTATCGCTCCGGCTTTGGCACTGGGGTTGGTGGCTTTCGCAAGCAGCACGCTCGCCGAGGATGCCGGAGACTATGCCCTGCAGAACCTTGTTCACACCTACGGCCGATTGAAGTGGCTGTGCATGGCCCATGCGCTCTGCCCGGTCTCGGACAAGGCGTTTGACGTCATCAAGCAGGTGATCGCGAACGACCGCTCCGCGGAGTACCTATTGGGACTGACCCTGCTGGTAGGCGACGACTTGCCGATGGACCGCAAATCGGGGGTGGCGTGGATCGCGCTGGCCGCCGAACGAGGCGAACCCGCCGCGGCACGCAACGTCGCATCTCGAATTCGCAATGGCGAGTCCATTGAAGTCGATGAGACCAAGATCGCCGATGCTTTGAAGGCGCAGGCCGATGCCGGCGATGCCGAATCGATGCGCGCACTTGGACCGATGGTCATCGGCGGCCGCGGCACCAGGCAGGACCCGGCCGCAGGTCTGGACCTGATGCGGCGCGCCGCCGAGAAGGGTTCGTCCGGTGCGGAGATCGATCTTTCGCAGCTTTACCTGAACGGCGCGCCCGGCGTGACGAAGAGCCGGCCCGAAGCAATGAAGTGGCTTGCGGCATCGGCCAATCACGGCAATGTCGCGGCGATGCTGGACCTCGGTTACATGTCGATGACTCCGGCGATGGGCGTGTCCTCGTCCGAGAGCAATCTCGCGACCGGCTTCTGCTGGCTGATGCGCGCCGCGCTGGTGGACCAGCCACAGGCCCAGGAGAAGCTGAGCATGATCTTCTCCGAAGGCGCCAAGGACGACCACGGCACGGTGATCGACATCGATCTCGTCCAGGCCGATCTGTGGTTCAGGCTCGCCGCGCGCAGCCCGTATCACGACAACTCGCAGGTCCGGGCAGCGATCGAGCCACACATGACGACAGAGCAGCTCGGCCAGGCGAAGCGGCTGTTCGAGGCCTGGCACCCCCGGACGATAACGGAGCTGAAGACAGTGACCATTCCACTGCCGCCCGCGGCACAAGGCAATTGCCCACCGATGACATGACCGGCGCAGCCTATCGTCTTCGGTACACGCCGGCGAACGACACGTTCATGCCACCGCAGTTCATGTTGTCGGCGGCCAGCAGGAAGGGTGGCAGAAGCGTGAGTGTCACCCGGCAATCTGCCGGGTTGTTACCGGCGAACACGACGGTGTTGCCGTTCGGCGTGGCGGTGCCGCTCATCTCGCCCAAGTTTGGGCCGCCCGGACGCTGCCTGGGCGACGGATTGGCAGAGGGCCAATATGCGGTCCCCGATGCCGTCAGCCTGCCGTCGTCGGCACGTAGGACGATGCGGTTGTCGCCATCCAGCCAGGTGCCGTTCCATGCAGCCGGCGGCAGCGAAGCTGGCAACGATTGCGGTGCGATTTCGTCCTGCCGCACGTATCCGGCACTGCCGCCGTTTCTGCTGGGGAAGAATGCGCAGATGTAGGCGCCCGTCTTCGTGCCGGTGATCACGACGTCGCCTGGCACGACGTAGGCGCGGCCCTGGCAGCCGGCGCTGTCGTCAGGGCATGGCGGTGTATCGGACCGAAGAGGGGTGCGTGGGGCGCCGACCACCTTTGCCAATCCGAACGCAGCTTCCTGCGCCGGGAAGCTACCGTTGCGGCACGGCACAGCGTCGGCTGCCCACGCCGCGCTGGACAGTCCGCAGATCAGGGCGAGAAGCATGGCGTGCGCGGGCACGCCGTCGAACGCCGTTACGATGCGGCCTCCTCGACGCGGGCAATCGGCACGCGACTGCCGCGGAACGCGAGCAGCGCGGTGGCCGCTGCGGCGATCAATGCGAACAGGCACGCGCTCAGGAAGATGTGCGTCGGTGCCAGGCCGAGCGAAAGCAGGTATCCGCCCAGCACCGGCGCAACGATGCCGCCGAGCCGCCCGATGCCGAGCGCCCAGCCGAGGCCGCTGGTGCGCATGCGGGCGGGATAGAGCTTGCCGCAGGTGCCGTTGGCACCGGTCTGGCTGCCGATGATCGTCGCCCCCGCCAGGAACGTCATGATCAGCAGCATCGCGTAGGGCAGCGTGACGAGCGCGATCACCGCAATGAATATGGCACCGACGGCGTAGTGCAGCGCCAGCGTGCGTTCGGGTCCGATCCGGTCGATTGCCAGGCCGAGATACAGGACAGCGAAGATCGCGCCGAAGTCCCGCAGGCTGGAGGCGAACACTGCCTGTGGCGGGCTCATGCCGATCAGGTTCAACACCGTCGGCATCCAGTAGGCGAACAGGAACAGGTTCAACAGGCTGCAGAAGTAGATGATCCACAGCAGAACGGTCTGCAGCGCATAGCCCTCGCCGAACAGCATCCGGACCGGGTTTCCCTGCGCGACGTCAACCGGGCCGCTCTCTGACGGATCGATGTCGAGGCGCCGTAGCAAGGCGGCGTGACTCGGCGACAGGTTTTGCTTCCTGGCGAGGAACCGTGGCGACTCCGGCAGCCACAGCGCCAGCGCCAGCACCAGGACCAGCGGGAACACGCCGCCCAGGATGAATATCACCGGCCAGTCGTAATGCGCCAGCAGCAGCGCAACGATCTGGCCGCCGAGAAAGCCGCCGATCGGCGCGCCGGTGAACGTGGCCATGATCATCGTCGCGCGCAGGCGGTGCGGCGCGTAGTCGCCGCTCAACGCGGCGGCACCGGAAAATCCGCCGCCGATGCCGATCCCGGTGAAGAAGCGCCACAGGCTCAGCGTGCCGATCGAGTCGGCAGTGGCGCTGAGCAGCGAGGCGATTCCGAAGATCGTCAGACTGGCCAGCAACAGCGGCCGTCGACCGAAACGGTCACCGATCGGCCCAGCGGAGAGTGCACCCACCAGGATACCGATGCTCGACCACAGGAATGCCGTGGTGAACATCGGCGGCGGCAGATGCCAGGCCTTGATCAGCGACGGCACCGCCCAGGCGACCGAATTGAGGTCGTAGCCGTCGCAAATCTGCACCAGCGTGCACAATGCCGCGACGCGAAGTTGCAATCCGCCGATCCGCTGGTTCTCGAGCGCGGCCTCGGCCGCCGACACCGCTACTTGCGCCATTCTCGGCCTCTTGACGTGGACTCCCTCGCAATCCGTTTTGCATGACCGGCAGCGACGTGCAAGCCTCGAATAACGCCCGAGGTTTCGGAGGAAACGCAACGCATGATCAACAAGATCATCCAGGAGATGGCCGATGCCATGGCCGGCATCAAGGACGGCTCGACCGTGCTGATCGGCGGCTTCGGCGCCGTCGGACAGCCGAACGCGCTGATCGACGGACTGATCGAGCAGGGCGCAACCGACCTCACCGTCGCCGCCAACAACGCCGGCGTCGGCCATGTCGGGTTGGCGCGCCTGATGGAACTCGGCCGCGTGCGCAAGATCATCTGCTCGTTCCCGCGTTCCTCCGATCCGGTGGTGTTCGAGACACTCTACCGCGCCGGCAAGATCGAACTGGAGATCGTGCCGCAAGGCACGCTGGCCGAACGCATGCGCGCCGCGGGGGCGGGCGTGCCGGCGTTCTTCACCGCCACCGGCGTCGGCACCAAGATGGGCATGGGCAAGGAACTTCGGGAATTTGACGGCCGTAGCTACGTGATGGAGCGCGCGCTGGAGGGCGATGTCGGGCTGGTCGAGGCTTGGGAGGCCGACCGTTGGGGCAACCTGACCTTCAAGGAGTCGGGCCGCAACTTCAACCCTGTGATCGCGATGGCGGCGAAGCTGACCATCGTGCAGACCCAGCATGTTCGTGAGCTGGGCGAGATCGACCCCGATCAAGTGGTCACGCCCGGCATCTTCGTGGACCGCGTGCTGCACGTGCCATACGGGGATCCGACGGGGTTCTGACGGGAGAGTGGCGCCTAATCGGCATTATGCCTGCGTCGTCTCAGCAGCGTCTCGTTTCGCTGTTTGGTGGGATGGGGAGCGCCGCGTGAGATGCCTCGCCCGCCATTGCCGGGTTTATGGCGCTCGAAGACAAGAAAGATTCGAACGCAAATGTAAACAGATTCACGCCGAACACGCAGATGGTCCGGTGCGGTTCACAGGCCGTGGGCCACGCGTCTGGTCTCCCAAGTCTGCGAAGTACTCGCCGACCACCACGCCATTGTGCGCAGCCGATGACACGTCTCGACAGATCATTCCGCCCTGTCGCTATCTGCGTGCTTGGCGTGAATCCGCTTCATTTGCGTTTAAGAACTTGTCCGCCACCGCCGCTCAGGCGGCCTCGGGCATTTCCTTCCCGTCGGAGCGGTCGAGCGCGCGCAGGGCGGGGCTGGTGCCGGTGGCGATCGCCTGCACCAGTGCGGGCGGCATCGGCGCATGCCCGTCCGGTAGACGGCCAAGGCGGCGGATCCGGGCGGCGTCCTGCGGATTGCGGCGGGCGAATTGTTCGGCCTCGGCGGCAATGTCGCGGGCGGGCGGTTTGGCGGCAGCAGGCGCGGTCTGTTGCACGGCCTGCTCCGCCTTCTCGCGCGCAGCCTGCATGGCCTGGAGCGAACGCAGCGCGGCTGCCGAGGCACGCATCATGGCGTTGGCCTGGCGGACGCACTGGTCCACTCGGTCAAGCGGCATCTTCGGCACCGACGCAAGCCGCAGGCATTCGGTGGCCCGGGCATCGGCGGCGACGGCGCGGGCGGCGAGGCGCGCCTCGAACGCATCGCCCGGCTTCAGCACGGCGAGCGAGGCGATGGCGGCTTCGTCGCGGGCGGCGCGCTCCTCGGGGGTGTCGCTGAGCGGCGGGGGCAGCGATTCGAGCAGCAGGAACATTGTGTGGCGGGCGATGGAAGGGGAAAGTTGGGGAAGGGAGTCGATGTGGGACATTTGGGTCGCCTGCTGCCAATGGTTTGGTAGATAACTTACGGTGTTATCATGACTGCTGTCAAGGCAATAAGTTCTGAACCGACGCAAGGGCTACTTTTGCATCACACCCACGGATCCGCCCCGCACTCGCAGAAGTGCTCGAGCACGCCAGCTCGGAAGCTAGCGGCGATGATTTTTGTTGGCGCTCTTGGCCCAGCGGAATGTCGCGGTTCCTGGTTGTGTTCGGCGAGGAAGCGGTTGATAGCGGCCTGCAGTTCAACGGCTCGACGGAAAAAATTGGTTTGGCAATTGGGCGTTCGATCAGCCGACATTTCCAAGATGTGTCGCTCATCTGGGAAATGTTCGGCGGCAGGCCGGGGAGGGTGGAGCTGCTTACCGGCATCGCGGGGGCGAGTAGCCGGCCGGTGCGCAAGATCATCGTGCTCGACGGCTGAGAGGGCGCAGCAACAGCCGTTTTGGCTGTCAGTTCCCTGTCTGACGAAAATTGACCCGCATTTTCGGCAAGATTTGACGGACCGCTCTCCCAGTATCCCTCCGCCCAGCCCTGCGGTTACGACGAGGAACACGGCAAGAGATTGGCTCTTGTTAAAACCTGATGACGAAATCCGCCTGGTGGTGTGCCCGTCATCCACTCCGGCAGGGAAAGCAGCCATATCCTACGGGTCCGGGCCCAAACCGCACAATCAACCTACAGCAGAGTTTGCAATGCGACGACGTTCGTTTCTGGGGGCAGCAGGCTGCCTCTCCGTCAGCGTCTTGTTGCCAGGCAACGCCCGCGCCCAGGATTTGCAACCTGGCTGGGTCGTCGTGATCCGCTGTCTTGGCAACATCGAGGGACCACGCTGGCTCGACGGCCGCACCGCTAACGGCACAGTCGGTTTGGCCCCGAACCTGAACCTGCCTTACACCAGTGCCAAATGGCAGGTTACGGACGCTGGCGAGGGCGCCGTCGCCTTCCGCTGCCTTGGCAACATCGAGGGTCCCCGCTGGCTGGATGGCCGCACCGCTGACGGCACAGTCGGATTGGCCCCGAATTCGAACCTGCCTTACACCGGTGCCAGATGGCAGGTTACGGACGCTGGCGGGGGCGCCGTCGCCTTCCGCTGTCTTGGCAACATCGAGGGTCCCCGCTGGCTGGATGGCCGCACCGCTGACGGCACGGTCGGTTTGGCCCCGAATTTGAACCTGCCTTACACCGGTGCCAGATGGTAAATCATCCAAGGATGAATGGTCGCCGGTGAAGAACCCTGACTGGCTTGCGCGCCCTCGCCAGCGGCAACTTCGTCGCGCAACAGCGCAACGTGGTCCTGGTCGGCGGAACCGGCACCAGCAAAACGCATCTCGCGATCACCATTGCGCGGAGCTGTGTCCGGGCCCGATCGCGCGGCCGCTTTTTCAATCTGGATCCAAAAGGAGGCATCGGAAGCCGCAAGGATCACCCATCACCGCCCACGACGCCCCACGGGACAGGCCGGACGCTCACTGATTTGCCGCCGGGGCAAAGCGGACGCGCTTTGCCCCGAAGCTCAGAGGCGAACTACTTGGTCGTCGAACTCTCGCTAACGAGAAAATGGTGAACCGCGTAGGCCGTCATAAGCGCGGAGTAACCCTCTGGCAGATGTGATTGCTGCCACGCGTCGCCAAACGCCACCTTGACCGCGTCGAGGTCCCGCCAGATCGACTCGAACACAACTTCGGGCGCCAACGCGTCGACTGGTTCGAGAATTCGATATCCAAGGCACCCCCACCTTACTGTTGACCAGAGCCGCGGACGAGGAGTGAAATCTTCGGAGCAGTTCATCTCGGCATCCAGGCGCAGCAGTTGCCCGAAAGACCCGCGCAATTGGTCGAGAGCGGTTACGGACCGTCATGACACTCCTCCTGGATGCTGGCGTGAGTGAACCGTGAGCCGGCTGCCCTTAGCCCGGTTTTCTCACCGAATCAGGTGCATTGGGGCGCGGGTTCTGAGAGAATCGCGTTGCAGTCACGGTTTTTCTCAAACCCGTAGGAAGCCCCAATGCCGACAGAGTGTAACCCCGCTATGTTCGAATTTCCACCCGTCGAGGGCCGCCGTGTCGTGGCCAGCTTCGACGGCGGCGCGATCACCTCGGATGCCGGCGCCCTGCTGCTGGGCCAGACCGACCGTGCGATCCGGCTGACGGAACGGTTCGCCGCCTGCTTCACCGATACCCGCGCTGCCGAGTTGGTGGAGCACCAGGTCGAGACGCTGGTCATGCAGCGCATCATGGGCATCGCACTCGGCTACGAGGATCTGAACGACCATGACAACCTGCGCCACGATCCGGTCATGGCAGTGGTGGCCAGCAAGCTCGCGGCCGGGCGAGCGGACTGCGCGCCCCTGGCTGGCAAATCGACACTGAACCGGCTGGAGCTGAGCCGGGCGGAGCCGACGCGCTACCATAAGATCAGCCACGACCCGGAGGCGATCGAAGGCTTGTTCGTCGATCTGTTCCTGGACGCCCACAACAAGGCCCCCAAGCAGATCATCCTCGACCTCGATGCCACCGACGATCCGCTGCATGGCAACCAGGAAGGCAAGTTCTTCAACGGCTACTATGATTGCTACTGCTACCTGCCGCTCTACATCTTCTGCGGCCGCCACCTACTGGCTGCCAAACTGCGCCGCTCGAACGCCGACGCCGCAGCGGGCGCGGTGGAAGAGGTCGCCCGCATCGTGGCACAGATCCGCCGCCGCTGGCCAAGAACGCGGATTCTGCTGCGCGGCGATTCCGGCTTCACCCGTGAGCCCCTGATGGCATGGTGCGAGGCCAACCGGGTGGACTACCTGTTCGGCCTGGCCCGCAACGACCGCCTGGACAAGGCGATCGTCCCCGAGTTGATCAGCGCGACGATCGAGAGCATCCGCACCGGCAAGCCGGCCCGCTGCTTCAAGGACTTCACCTATCGAACCCTGGACAGTTGGAGCCGGGAACGCCGTGTCATCGGCAAGGCGGAGGTGACCGGCGGCGAGATCAACCCGCGCTATGTCGTCACCTCGCTCCAGCCAAGCGAGATCGGCGCGCGGCATCTCTACGAGAAGGTCTACTGCGCCCGCGGCGAGATGGAAAACCGCATCAAAGAGTGCCAGCTCGACCTGTTCGCCGACCGCACGTCCACCGCGACCATGCAGGC
>Ga0209040_10000128_pt1 | contig 48080 bp, 38 predicted proteins | sample BogFormECP12_OM3_FD_188240 | JGI IMG/M metagenome (GOLD analysis project Ga0209040, IMG submission 188240) | Bog forest soil microbial communities from Calvert Island, British Columbia, Canada - ECP12_OM3 (SPAdes) (version 2) | ecosystem: Environmental > Aquatic > Freshwater > Wetlands > Bog ... | reverse complement strand
GAAGCAATCATTCGTGAGACCGATCTGGAGCCACTTGAACTGAGCATCGAAGTTTGTCCCCGTCGCCATCGTTGTCTGGTCTGCGAACATGACTTCGTTGTGCGCAACTACGATTCGCGCTGTCCGCATTGCGCGAGCCTCGACACCACATGCGTCAGTGGCGATGAGTTGGAATTAGCCTATCTGGAGGTGGATGAATATGGACCGCGTGCCGTTGGAGCGAAAAGTACTCAGTGAGAACGACCGCATCGCGGCGGAGCTGCGCGCCCGATTTCAGGATCACGGCATTTTGTGCCTGAACATCATCAGTTCCCCCGGATCTGGCAAGACCAGTCTTCTGGAGTGCACCCTGGACAATCTGCTGAGGCAGGATCGGGTCGCGGTGTTGACCGGCGATATCCAGACGGATAATGATGCAGACCGGCTCAAGCGGTTTGGCTTCCCGGTGAAGCAGATCACGACCGGCGGCACCTGCCACCTGGATGCCCGAATGATCGAGCGGCACCTGGTTGATTGGAACCTCGACGACCTGGATCTTCTGCTGATCGAAAACGTGGGCAACCTGGTTTGTCCAGCCAGTTATGATCTCGGTGAAGCGGCCAAGGTCGTGGTGTTAAGCGTGACCGAGGGTGAAGACAAGCCTCTGAAGTATCCATCTATATTTTTCAAATCCGACTTACTCGTCCTGAACAAGATTGATCTGCTCCCCTATGTTCCGTTTGAAATCGGCCTGGCGGCGGAGAATGCACGCAAGGTGCATCCGGGGATGGAAATTGTGAAAGTCTCCTGCCTCACGGGCAACGGCCTTCACGAATGGATGACGTGGCTGGCGCACCGGCGCAATACGCACAAGTCGCTGGCGCAGGAGTCTGCTTGACATCAGGGGGCAACGGAGGTTGAGCCTGGGCACATTGGTCGGCGCTTAAGCTTCGCAAGCAAGAGAGCTAGGTAAGCTGTGCAGATTTCATTTCCTCGCTCGCCCACCAAATGTCGAGTCCGGTGGGATGTTCCAGGCGCCGGTAGTCGACTATCAAGCGATCCAATTCATTCAAGACTTCTGTGATCGCCCGCTTCAAAGATGCTTTCACCGGATCACTCAAGCTGCAGCCCACTTCATAGGACGCACCAACAATTCCCACTAGCAGCACATGAGCTGGCGCGATTTCAAAGAGGGCGGCGCTGAGCAGTGCATCGACCAGCGCGGGCGAGTGAGGATCCATGCGCACAGCGGGACAGTGGCGCATGATATCTGCTTTGCGGAAGAGAAGGATTTCCCCTGGAGGTGATTCAGTTTCGGCTGAGTCGACGCTATCGATCAGAATGACAGCATCTTTTCCCGAGATTTGATCGATCAGATCAAGAGCGGGGGTTCCGAGATCGGCGACTTCAACGCCTTCGCCGAACTCGTAGCAGGCGGCCAAAAGCCGCGCCAGATAAGGCCCGACGCCGTCGTCTCCCAGTAAGATACTTCCGATCCCGCCGATCAGTACCTTCTTCTTCATGGCGTTATAGCACTTTCACTTTGGCAATCTGCCGGCCCGACGGATCGAAGGCGTGACAGGCGCAGGCCATGCAAGGATCGAAGGAGTGCACCGTCCGCAAAACCTCCAACGGTTCCTCGGGGCGGGCGAGCGGCGTGTGCAGCAACGAAGCTTCGTAGGGGCCGTGAGCGCCGGAGCGGTCGCGTGGGCTGGCATTCCAGGTTGAGGGCACAACCGCCTGGTAGTTCTTTATCTTTTCGTCCTTGATGACGACCCAGTGGGAGAGGGTTCCGCGCGGCGCCTCATGCGTTCCCACGCCTTCCACCTCATGTCCGGAAAATACCGGCTGGTTGTGGACGGTGTAGTCGCCCTTGGCAATGTTGTCGGTCAAAAGCTGCAGATGCTTCTGTGCCAGTTCCGCCAACATGGAAGCACGAATCGCGCGCGCAGCATGCCGGCCCAGAGTCGAGTGCAGCATGTCGGGAGTTACGCGCACTCCTCCGACCGCCTGCACTTTTTCGATGGCAAGTTTGGCATGCTTGACGGTAAGCGGATGACCCTGGGCGTAACCGATCAGCACCTGCGCCAGCGGCCCCACCTGCATGGGCTCGCCGTTGTAGCGCGGCGCTTTGACCCAGGAATACTTCTGTTCGCCGTCCCAGCCCGTAAAGGCGGGCTCGGTCTCTCCCTTCCAGGGATGAAGAGCCTTTCCGCCTTGATAGTAGGCGTGCGCTACATCTTCGCTGACTGAGTCGCGGAAGTCCTTGTCCGATGCCGTCTTGAAGGCATGCACGCCGGCGATATTCCCATTCATGATGGTTCCGCCGGGAAGGTCATACACCGTGCCGGTGCTGTCCAGAGGGAGATCGGGCACCGCAAGATAGTTGCGCACGCCGCTGCCAATCTTGAACCATTCGGGATACATGGCAGCCACGGCACAGACGTCGACGACATAAACCTGGTTGATAAACTGCACGACCTCGTCCAGCAGCACGCGGATCATTTCCAGGCGATCCATGTTGAGTGCGTTTGCGCTGTCCAGGTCGATCGCGTTGGCTACGCCTCCCACGGTGAGGTTCTGGATGTGCGGAGTCTTCGATCCGAGGATTCCGACTACCTGCAGAGCCTTGCGCTGATACTCGAGCGCCTGCATGTAATGTGTGAAAGCCAGCAGGTTCACATCCGGCGAGAGCCGCATCGCAGGATGGCCCCAATAGCCGTTCATGAAAATTCCCAGCTGGCCGCTGCTGGCGACTGCATTCACCCGGTCCTGCGCGGCTTTGAACTCGTTGCGCGAATTGCGCGTCCAGGGCGAGAGACTCTCCGCCAATTTCGATGTTGCCGCCGGATCGGCCTTGGGAATCTGCAAAATGTCGACCCAGTCGAGCGCCGAAAGTTGATAGAAGTGAACAATGTGGTCGTGCAACGCATGCGCAATCAAGATCAGATTGCGGATGTACTGGGCATTGAGCGGCACTTCGAGCTTCAACGCATCTTCCACGGCACGCACGCTGGCCATGGCATGCACGGTCGTGCAAACTCCGCAAAAGCGCTGGGTAAACAGCCATGCGTCGCGTGGGTCGCGGCCGCGCAGAATGGTCTCGATGCCGCGCCACATGGTGCAGGAAGCCCACGCATTGCTGACCGCATTGTTGTCGACCTCGACATCGATGCGAAGGTGGCCTTCAATTCGGGTGATGGGGTCGATCGTGATTCGTTTTGCCATAAAACCTGCTGTTAGTGAGAGTTAGTTGCTTCCTGTTCGTCCTCGCCGAAATATCCGTGCTTAAAGTATCCGGTCCAGCGGATGTAAGGTCTGCGGTGCCGGAAGTAACTCGCCATGCTGTGCCATTCCTCGAGAGGCGCGGGAAGAATGCCAAACCGTTTGACGATAAGAAGAAATCCCGCAATGCCCATGCAGATGAAGCCCAGCGACACCAGCACTTCGATGGTAGTCGGAAAATAAAGCGATTCGGGGTTTGGCCGGAAGGCCAGTGTTGTGGGGCTGAAGCGATAGATCATGCCGCCCAGCGAGCTGAGCACGTAGCCCAGGAACATGGTTCGAGTCTGGTGGCCGTGCAACGACCGGCGAAGCATCCAGCCGCCGATCGCAATCAGCAGCATCTCCAGCCAGAACACGCCGGCAAAGCGATCGAAGTGGAAGGCAGTACCCAGGGCTCGTCGGAAGGTGATATCAAGCAGGCGCAGTCCCATCCACCCGAAGATCAGCCACGATGTGATGCGAGCAGCCTCATCCAGAACCTCCATGTCCATTGCCCGCTTCCATACCACACAGCACAACATGGTGGTTCCGGCGACGCAGCCGAACGACATAAAGGTAGCCGCGCCTAGATAAAGCAGCGGCAGCCAAGCCGACTGCCACAAGGGATGCACGCGTTCTCCCGCCAGCAGCATTAATGCGCCCAACGACGATTGATGCATGCCCGGCAACAGGTAGGCCGCGGCGATGATCCACGGGAAGAAATAGCGAAGCTTGCGTTCGAATCGTTCCACGCCAGGCCGCAGCCGCGAATCGAAATACCACAGCCGCTCCAGCACCGGCGGAACGTTTTCGATAGCCAGGGGGACCATGGCATAGATCGACATGCAGATCGCGACCTCGGCCAGCGGCGAGTGCATGTTCCATTTCCAAGGGAAAACGATCCAGTAGAAGTTCCAGGGACGGCCGGCATCGATTCCGAGCAGAAGAAGCCCGCAAGCATAAGCTAGAAAACTGGTCAGCAGCGCCATACGCATGAGGGCGTGGAGGCGCTTGCGGCGGAAGACCCATGCTGCAATTCCAATCGCGAATGCGCCAGAACCCAGGGCGGTCAACACCATTACGTTGAAAGTCTTCCAGATTCCCCAGCCATAGGCATCGTTCATGCCGCTGACCGGGCCCAACCCGGCGAGTTCGCGGTAAGCGGTCAGCACAAATGCCACCAACGTCATCCCCAGCAGAAACAGAAAAAATCCGTTCACCACCGGGAACCCGTAAACTGGCACGGCGCGCTCCCAGCGAGCTGGGGTTGCTGGCGGGGTCGTCATCGAAGCGCTGCTCATAATTGTGCCCTCAATCCGGTCTCCTTCTCGCGTTCATGCGCTTCCTCTTCGTAGCCATTCAAGCTCTTGCGAATCACCTGCACCAGGCCGGCATACAGCAATGCAGGGAGCGCGAAGTACTGATAAAGGCGCCGCTGCCAGCGCAGCGTTCGAGCCGGTACCGACTCCGGCCCCAGTTCGGGCAGGCCAAGTTTCTCGAAGGGGACGCGAGACAGATACAAAGATTGCGTGCCCCCGTTATCGATTTCCCCGTACACGCGGTTCTGATAATAGCGGCCCGGATTTTTCTTAATGCGCTCCTTCGCCTCTTCCAGCAATACCGTTCGAGGACCAAAAATCACAGCGCCCGTTGGACAAACGCTGGTGCATCCCGGCTTCAGGCCTTTTTCGAGCCGCTGGCTGCACAACTCGCACTTGGTTACGCGAGGGTTGTATCCCCGCCACTGGAAGCGCGGTACGTGATACGGGCAGGTGATGGTGCAATAGCGGCAGCCGATGCACTTGTCTTCATCCCACTTCACGATGCCAGTCTCGGGCTCCTTGTGCAGCGCCTGGAAGGGACAACCGGCAGCACAAGCAGGGTCCAGACAATGCATGCACTGACGCTTCACGTACGAAAAGGCAGAACCATCTTCGGGCTTGTACAGTTTGATGATGTTGCGAGTGAGATCGTTGAGGTCTGAGGGCTCCTGATGCAGCGTATCGCGGCGGGTATCAGGCGGCGTGTCGTTGGCTTCGGCACAGGCGGCTACGCAGGCCTTGCAACCGATACAGATGCTGGCGTCATAGAGCAATCCAACGGCGGCGCTGGGAACCGGAATCTCCTCGGCCTGCAGAGCTTTCGTGCCGACGGTGAGGGCGACAGCTGCCGGGACGCCGACCTTGGCGACTGAGGTGAAGAGTTCTCGCCGAGTGATGGCCACATCAGACCTCTTTCCTGGGAATTTGTTTCTCGGCTGCTGACTTGAGTTTTTCCGCGTGCGCCCGGTCGACGTCGAGGCGTGCGTTGCCGGCTTCCTGGCTGCTCTGGAAGCGCTGCGAGGCAACCCAGGTCGCGCCGCCAACCGCTCCGGCGATTGCTCCCACCAGGACCGCGGCGCCGACCTTCAACTGGCCGGCATTGCTGTAGATCGGTGGATACGTGTCGGGCGGAGTCGCCAGATGAATCGGTACAGTTTCGAAGGTTCCCATTCGCCAGATCACGCCTTTTTCCGTGCAGCCCATGCATGGAATTCCAAGTCCGATCGGCCATACCCCGGGAATCTCATTGAAGTGGCGGGTCGAACAGGCGGCATGTGTAACCGGCCCCTTGCACCCCAGCTTGTACAGGCACCAGCCTTTGCGGTGCCCTTCGTCGCCGAACGCCGCTGCGAAACGGCCGGCATCAAAGTGCGCTCGCCGCGGACAATTTTCATGAATCACGCGCTCGTAAGCGAACTTCGGACGATTGAACTCGTCCAGCTCCGGCAGCCGCCCCATCGTGACGTACTCGAGAACCACCGCAAGCAGGTTGTAAGGATTCGGCGGACAGCCGGGGAGGTTGATGATCGGCTTGCCCGACAGTACCGAGTTCACTCCCATGGCGCCGGTGGGGTTTGGGTCAGCCGAAGGAACTCCGCCCCAGGATGCGCAGGAGCCGATCGCGATCACCGCCGCCGCCTGGGAGGCGACTTCCCTCACGACCTGCACTCCGGGCCTGCCGCCCATTTGGTAGTAGACGCCATCGTCTCTGGTTGGAATGGCGCCCTCAACGACCAGCACGTACTTGCCGGCGTTTTCGGCTATAGCCGAGCGCAACGCTGCTTCGGCCTGCGCACCCGACGCGGCCATCAAGGTCTCGTGGTAATCGAGAGAAATGATGTCCAGGATGAGATGCGCAACATCCGGAGCCGAAGTGCGCAGCAGCGTCTCGGTGCATCCGGTGCAATCCTGGAAATGCAGCCAGATCACCGAGGGCCGTTTGGTCTTGCCGATCGCAGCCGCAACCTGCAGGAGCGAGTTTTTGCCAGTAAGTGCCAGTCCCACTGGCGCCGTGGCCATCAGTATGCTGCATAGCTGGAGGAAGCTTCTGCGGGAGACTCCGCTCGCCTCAAGGTGTTCTGCAATGGTCGGATGTGTGGACATGGGCTCCTTCCTGCGCACGGCATTACCCCGTGGACGCCTCGGCCAGAGATACCCTGTCGCGAAACAGCCAAGGTAACGTCGTTGGAGGGTAAGCGGGATGGAACACCGACAACAGAACCTCAGGATGCGCGCTGCCACTCCTAAGACTTAAGAATCAATGCATGAATGCGCAATGCCGGTTTCTTTCCCTGTACCCTGAACCGTTCGCTCCAACGTCGCTTCCCGCCGCAACGACCGGGATCATCAAAATTGTTTATCTCTCGAATAAGCAATTTGAATCAGTGATTCCGGTCACTCACCAGTGTGAGCAGGGATCGGTATCGGCATCATTATTTATGGGGTTGAATTGCGGGGGCCAACACGCTGCCGATTAAATGGACAGAGGTTATGCGGGCAGAATCCAATTGCGGCGCTCGATAAAGGTGGGCGGTTCGTAGGTGTGGCCTGACGCCAGCCGCTTCTCTTCCCGGCGCGTGGAGAGTAACAGAATCGGGCCCAGCCCTGCGGCCGTCAGCCGTGCGACCACCGGGAACTCCTTCTCAACATCGCGGCGCAGCTTGTGAATCTTCTCGCTCACACCGCGATTGACTTTCCTGAACTCTCGCTCCATCACCCAAAGCGCAGCGTTGTAGGCGCTGCTCAACTTTTTCATTTCGCGCGCGAACCGCTCACGCACTCGCGGGTCGGGATAGTCCTTGTAGCGTTGCCAGCCCTGCAGCATAGTCTGGCACATGCGGTAGAGGCTTGGTCCATTGCGCTGGAAGTCGCGCCAGAAGGCCCAATCCAGAAACCTCTTTGAATCGTCCCGCGAGATTGCATTATGTTGAAAGTTGAACTTGTACTGGCCATGTATGTCGGCAAAATCAATGTTCGATAGCATGCGGCCCCGATCAGACATCTCCTGAAAGAGCGGCGTGCCAGGAACGGGAGTGTACAGCATGAACTGGTGGAAGTCGGTCTGATAATCGACCGCCGATTCAATTTCTTCGACGATGTTGTCCGGGGTGTGGTGCTCCAATCCAATGATGGTCGAACCCTGCACGCGAATGCCGTGTTCGCGTAGCTCCCGCGTGAGTTGCCGGACATTCTCACCCTGCAATTTGCTGTAGCTGGACCGCGGAGATTCCAAGCCCATCCATACCCAGGAAATTCCCAGCTCGACCAGTTCCACCATGGTGTACTTCCGAATCGCATTGGCAGAAGCAAACACCGAAAACTCCCAACTCTTGCCAGCCTCTTTCATGCGTTCCAGGAGGCGTAGGGCGCGCGCACGGTGCAGTAAGAAGTTCTCGTCCATCACAAAAAAGGAATGCACTTTCAGCTCGGCTTCGATGCGGCGCATTACATCGAATAGTTCATCGCCGCTCTCGTAGAAGTTGACGAACTTTCCTTTGCCACCGAAGAAAGCCGACGTGGCGCAGAAGTTGCATCCCATGGGACAGCCCACGGACGGAATGATGGTTGCTGCTGTACCGCCTTTACGCTGCGGAAGGCGCACTCCCATGAGGCGCGTCTGCAGGCCCGAGACAATCGCGGGATGACGGATCGGTGCATGTTCGTCTTCTCCCAAATACCGGCGCATCCAGGAAATACCTTCTCCGCGCACGATGTGGTCGGCATCGATCATCGACTCAAGGCCGGGAATTGCAGCTACGTGGCCTCCGACCACGATCACCGAATCCGGAGACAGCTCTCGAACCATCCGGCACATCTCCCGCGCCTTCAAAACGTTCACGATGATCGAAGAGATGCCAACGATGTCATAGTGATGACTGGTCAGTTCACGGGCAAATGCTTCGCGCGTGGGAAAATCCAAGACGCTGCAAGGCGCGGAGATATTTTCCTGGATCATCATGATGCCCCAGGAGCGATGGAACATGCGCAGCGAAAAGCTGCCCTGGGCGCGGGTTACCTGGTTGTGATACAGCTCCATCGGATTGATGGAGCGGCTGCCAAATTCATCATCTTGCGCATAGGGCCCGAAGACCGAACTGAGGAGGATGCGAGCACGATTTCCCTTGGGGTGCTTTTCCATGGCTGGGTGAAGCGTACTCTCCCAGCCGAGCGTTTCGCGGTGATCTCGGATACATTACGAAACTATTACAAGGCGGTCCGGTGGTTCTAAGACGCGGCGATCAGCTCCACACCGAGTGTAGCCAGGGTGCTGTCTTCATTGGACGACAGGCCGCTGACCGCGACGGCGCCCACAACCTCGCCATTCTTCCAGACCGGAATTCCGCCGCCCCATCCTACATACTTCGGGTCGCCGTAGTAGGAAATGTCGTGGCCCTTTTCCGGGCTTCTGACCTTCTCTCCGATTTCTTTGGTTGGCTTGCGCTCGCGCGCCGCAGTCCACGCTTTGTTCATGGCAATGGTAATTGACGACACAGGAGCGCCATCCATCCGCGCAAAACAAATAAGGTCACCGTGCGCATCGGCCACGGCGACTGCTGCCGCTTTCTGCATTTGCAAAGCTTTTTGCAGGATGAGATCGACAGCTCGCTTCGCTTCGGAATAATCGATGGTTTGGACCGTTCTCATGCTGGGAAGGATACAACAGGCCTGTCAGGCAGCGGCCTTCTGAGGCACAGAAAAATCCGGGCCGGAAGTTATGGCTTCCGGCCCGGAGCGATAGGATTCGAACTTAGTAAATGAACTTCAACCCAAACTGAACGATGCGGAAGGAGTTATTGATGGTGTTAGTTACCGCTCCGAAGGTTGAACTCGTCACCGTTCCGTTCGGCGACCCGAACTGAGGATGATTGAAAATATCAAACATTTCGGCCCGGAACTCAACATTCAGTTTCTCCATGATCGATGTCCGCTTGAACACCGCGAAGTCGAAATTAACCACGCCTTGTTGCCGCAGTGAAGCATCGACACGAGGCTCGTCGCCGAAAGTCCAAGGATTAACCGGATGTGCCACATCGGGATTGTTTCCACTGGGCGCAGTGAAGCAAGCCGTGTTGAACCACGTCGAACGTTCCCTGGCAAGAGCGCTTCCGGATCCGCCCTTGGAGCAACCGGCGACATAGTCTGGCCTGAGGGAACCGATTCCCAAGCCTGCTTGGGTGAGGGCGTCACCACCGCCCCAGCTTATCTTCACTGGGAAGCCACGCTGCAGGGTGGTAATGCCATCTAACCCCCAGCCGGAGACTGCAGCATTGGCAAAGCCGCTCATACCGGAGAGGAATCTCTTGCCATGTCCGAAGGGAAGGTCAAGCACATAGCTGGCAACCATGCGCTGGGAAATATCCTGTGAGGAAAGAGATCGCTCTCCCTTCAGATTGTTCCAGTCCTGTACCCCTCCAACGCCGCCTGTAACTCCACCTTCCAGCCATGAGGTAAGCGTATCGGTGTTGGACATCAGTTTGGCATTGGTATAGGCCACCAGCAAGGTACCACCACCCTGGAACCGACGGGTTACCGTTGCCTGCAATGCGTTATAGCTGCTGCCGCAGCAGCCGTAGCCGTTCAGGTTCAATCCCGCATACTGTGCGAAGGGGCGATCCAACTGGCCCTTGATTAAGCCGGTCGGTCCCAGACCGCCAGGAAGATTCTGGCTGAAGGGATAAGCGTTGGGGGTGAGGGGCGTAACCACATGCTGGGCTATGGTTACAGCAGACGCGCCGCCGGCGGCGTATTGGCTCGCCGCTTGAGCAATGAAGCTGTCGGGAATCTGGTTGATATTGGTGTTGAACTGCTCGAGATGAACGCCGTGCGATCCGGCGTAGGCCACGTCAGCAAAGAATCCAGCCGGCAACTGACGCTGGATGTCCAAGTTGTACTGCTCCAGGTATCCGTATTTCTGCACCTTATAGCCGGTTGCCGAAAAGTTGTTTTGCGTCAAGATGTATTGGGAAACGTCCGGCTGCGGGTTGCGGCCGGGTACAGCTGTAAGATTGTTCACGCCGCTGGGACTGGCGTAGTTCTGACCGAACGGCCCCATCCCCAAGCAGGAAAGGTTGCCGTTGGCGATCAGCGTGCACGTGTTCTGATTGAGCGTTCCCGCAGGAATCACACCTTGATCGTTGCTGGAGAAGAAGTTTGAGGTCGAGCTGCTCACCGGATCTACGTAGGGGTTGGTTCCGAACGAGACATAGTTCGGAATGAAGAAAATCCCGTATCCGCCCCGAATCACGGTTTTGGAGTCTAGCGAGTAGGCGAATCCTAACCGAGGCAGGAATTCCTTCTTCGAAAGCGGCAGATTGTTGCGGCTGCTATTGACGCCGGTCTTGACCAGGAACAGATCTCCTGTGCAGGCGCTGCCCGCGACGCCGCTGCATCCCGTCACCGACGCGTTGGTCGCCGTGGTATTAAAGTACGTCATCTTGTCATAGCGCTCCGACCACGGCCCTTGCAATTCGTAGCGCATGCCGAGGTTTAAGGTCAGCTTTGGGGTCAGGTGCCAAGTGTCGCCGAAGTAGAAGGCGCGGTAGGTTTGCTTGCCCGAAATTGGACCGGAAATTACCAGTGAACCGCTGGTCTGGTTACCAAACGCGGCGCCTTGGCCGTTGCCATATCCAAGCAGGAAGTCGGCAAAATCCTCACCGTTCCCAGCGCCAGAGCCCTGCACGTTGCCAGCTCCTACTGTGCCGGGCGTAGCGGACGTCCACGAGCCGGCGAAAGAGATTAAACCGCCGCCCGTATTGGTTTGAAGATAGTTGTCGTAACCCTCTTCCACTTGCGCGCCCCAAACCATGGTGTGGTGGCCGCGGATCATGGTGACTTGCGGAGAAATATTAAATTGCGTGTTGTAGTCGGCGATCGCGCTTTGCCCCTGGCTGCAACCCACGAGCGAATCATTCTGGCCAAAGCACGGGGTTAGCGGAGTGCGCTCGAGACTTGGAACGAGAGCATTGTAGGCGGTCGGCCACCCTTCCTGGCTCACGTCGAAATTGCTGTTGATGGGATCGCGGAGATAGATGAACCGGCTGAGGCTGGCGCCCAGGTTGAAGATAGTATTGGAATTGATGGCCCAGTTGTAGCCCACCGCCACGCTCTTGCTCTTGGTGTTCTCAGCGCAGCGGTCTTTGCAGAGTCCTGTAGCGAACGGATCCTGTGCGAGGCTGAGCAGCTTCCAATAGCTGAAGCGGCCGAAAATAGTCTGCTTGCTGTTAATAGTCTGGTCGACGCGGGCCACGTATTCGTTTGTGTTACCGCCGGTGCTGGTGGCCTTGAGAAAGTTAAGGAGGGTACCCCCGCTTGTCGGATCCGCGACCAGCTTGTTCAAAAGATATGCGGAAGTTGGATTGATCGCTGAAGAAATGTTGTTGTTGGCGAACGGGACCCGATTACCAACTGTGACTACGCCGCCCGCGTTGCTGTAACTGGTGAACTGGATGGGGTTGTAAAGCTGATGGACAGATACGCCATTAACTTTGTCATCGCAAACGGGAGTAGAGGATCCGTTCGGGTCAGGCGTGGTAAAGCTTTTGGATACGCAAAGATCTGAGAAATCACCGCCGCGTTCAGCCACCGTCGGTACGGTCGTGTTAAACGGCGTAGCACTCCGGAGTCGGAAGCCTTCATAACTGAAGAAAACGAACGTCTTATTCTTAATAACCGCACCGCCGATTGCCGCGCCAAACTGGTTCTGGGTGAAGGGGACTGGCTTGTTTGATTTCCCTGCGGTAATTTCCTGCTCCTTGTTGAAGAATTCGTTGGCATTCAGAACCTTATTGCGAATGTATTCATAACCTTCGGCGTGCCAGGAGTTGGTGCCGGACTTCGTGCTCATGTTGATCACGCCGCCGGCGAACTTGCCCCACTCCGGACCAAGGTTGTTGTCCTGTACTTTGAATTCCGAAATTGAGTCCTGCGTGGGAACCACAAAAGGCAGGTTGATGTAGCCGATATTCAGGGGTTGACCATCCAGGTACTCCGCACCCTCATTTGCGAACGCTCCGCCAATTTGGTAGTTCGCAAAGTCGAAGGGATTCTTGCCTACCACGTTTCCTTCCGTGTTGCCCTGGGGAATCACCGAAGGCGTAATCGTCGCCAGGTTATAAATGTTGCGGCCATTCAGGGGCAGCTCATTGGCTTCCCGCTGATCGACGACGGTGCCAAGCGACGAGGTCTCAGCCTGCAGCAGCGGTGTGGCAGAGGTCACTTCCACGACCTGGCTGACTTCGCCGACCTGGAGCGAGGCAGCGACCTTTGTGCTCTGCTGCACGTCGACGGTAATCCCCGACTGCGTGAAGTGCTTGAATCCAGCCTTCTCCACGTCAATTCGGTACTGGCCGGCAAACAGGTTCACAAACGTAAAGAGCCCGTCACTGCCGCTCGACTGGGTTCGCTTTTCCGAGGTGCTCAAGTTGGTCATGGTCACGGTGGCGTCCGTTACGGCGGCTCCGGAAGTATCGGTGACCGATCCGGTGATTGAGCCGTAGGTACTTTGGCCGTAAAGAGAAACGGAGGCGGAGACCAGCATGCTCAACGAAAGCAGCAGCGTCCACAATTTGCGACTTGGCATAGGTGGCTCTTTCTAGTACGGAATTTCCCCAAGGTGTAGCGCGTGGATTCTTGAATACATCAATAACCGTTGTCAAGCGCAAAATGAATCTTTCCCATTTGAATAATCGTTAACCCTCGAAGAAGGATGGTATGCTTCCCGGCATGGCCGCGACCATGATGGACATCGCGCGAGATCTGGATGTCTCTGTGGTCACGGTGTCCAAGGTGTTGCGAAATCAAGGCCGGATCAGCGATGCCACTCGCAAACGGGTGCTGCGGCGCGCCAAGGAATTGAATTATCAGATGAATTGGGTGGCGCGCAGCCTGGTGACGCGCCGCACTTATACCATCGGCTTACTCCTGCCGGAGTTCGCTCATCCCTTCTTCGCGGAGATTGCCCGGGCGGTGGCACAGACGGTCCGGACCCATGGTTATCACGTGATTATCTCCTGCTTCGAGGAGGACCCCGAACTGGAAGTGAGTGAGGCGGATTCCCTCCTGGCGCGGCGGGTCGATGGTCTCATCGTCGCTTCCTCGCAGTCGCCCAAGCATCTGGACTTGTTCAAGCGCGTTCAGCAGCAGAAGGTGCCTTATGTTTTGATCGACCGTCCCATTGCCGGCCTGCGGGCTTGCTTTGTCGGAGTCGACAACCGCGCGCTCGGCAGGTTGGCGACGGAGCATCTGATCGCGCAAGGTCGGCAGCGCATCGCCCACCTGCGCGGTCCCAAAGTCGGAATCGCCGCCGAGCGCATGGAAGGTTACCGCCAAGCTCTGCTCAAAAGCGGCCTGCGGCCTGATCCCCATTTCGTCATCGACGGTGGACACGGTGAGGAAACTGGCTACGAGGGCATGCGGCAATTGCTGAGACTTCGCCCCTTGCCCGACGGCGTCTTCTGCTACAACGACCCGGTTGCCGTCGGTGCCATGCGGGCAATTTTCGGCTCCGGCCTTAAACTGCCTGACGATATTTCCGTCGTCGGAGCGGGGAACGTTCACTACTCCCGCGTCTTGGCGGTTCCGCTTACCACCGTAGATCAGGGGACCTGCCGGATGGGCGTCCTCGCGGCCAAACTTCTCCTTGCCCGAATCGAGTCGAAGCGGCCGTTGCCGCCAAGAACCATCCTGATTCCTCCCCGGCTCGTGGAGCGCGAATCGACTCGGCACCGCGGTGGCTCTTGCCCGGGAAAGCTTCAGAGTGGGCTTGGTTAACGGGCGACTCGCAGGTTACCGCGCGAACAAGCGGAAGACACAATGGACATAATCTCGAAGTACGAGTGTGCCTCGAAGTACGAGTGTGCAATGGTCGCCACGAACACGATATGCTGAACCATTGAAGGACTTTTAACCTTGCGGAACACTCTGCTGCGAGCGTCATGTCTCCTGACCCTGGTCTTGCTGGCTGCGGCCGTTACCGCGCCTGTCTTCGAAGTCAAAATGCCGCAGGGACTGGATTTCACGCTCCGTAATTCTCCCACCTCCAGGAAATATCTGATTGAAACCATGCCCGGCGGCGTCGCCCTTCTCGATTACAACAACGACGGCTTGCTCGACATATTCCTGGTGAACGGCGGCCGGATCGACGATCCCATGCATCCTCCCGACAACTTCGACCGCCATGATCCGCTCTATTGGAACCGCCTCTACCGGCAAAACAAAGACGGCAGCTTCACCGACGTAACCGAGCAAGCCGGTCTCGCGAATGCCGGAGACGGAAACTACGGCATGGGCGTTGCGGTGGGCGACTATGACAATGACGGCTATCCTGATCTCTACGTGACCAGCTACGGCAAGAACATTCTCTATCACAACAACGGGGACGGCACGTTTACCGATGTGACAGCAAAGGCAGGAGTCGCCGGCGGCGGCTGGTCGGTCTCCGCCGGATTCTTCGACTACGACAACGACGGCAAGCTGGATCTATTCGTCACCCGCTACATGGACTGGGACACTCAGCACAGCAAAGATTGCGGCGGTAATTTTCACACCTATTGCCCTCCCGGAGAATTTCCCCGCACCACCAACATTCTTTATCACAATCGCGGAGACGGCACCTTCGAAGACGTAAGCCAACGCTCCGGGATTGCAGCTAAGAAGGGGCACGGCCTTGGCGTCGCGTTTGCCGATTACGACGGCGACGGATTCACCGACATCTATGTAGCGAACGACGGCATGCAGCAATATCTTTGGCATAACAACGGCAATGGCACGTTTACAGAGGTTGGCCTCGAGGCGGGCGCAGGTCTGTCTCTGGATGGCGGGCCTTTGTCGGGGATGGGAGTCGTGTTTCAGGACTACGATAATGACGGCAAGCCCGACGTCATCGTGACCACGTTGCCGCGCCAGACTTACGCGGTCTTTCATAATGATGGGAACGGCTCTTTCAGTGATCGCGGCTTGCAAACCGGAGTGGCGATGCTTTCGGGCGTAACCTCGGGCTGGGGCGTTGGCCTCGAGGATTTTGACAACGACGGACAGAAAGACTTATTCATCGTGCAAGGGCACGTCCTCGACAATGTGGAAACCATCGACCCTTCGCTGCACTATCTAGAGCCGACGCTGCTAGCGATGAATCACGATGGGCGCTTCGAGCGAGTCGATTCTGGAAACGACACTCTGGTTGCGGGACGCGGCGCCGCCTTCGGCGATCTCAATAACGACGGTTGGATCGACGTCGTGACCACAGTTCTGGGCGCGCATCCTCAGATCTTTTTCAACCGCGGCGGATTGAACCACGAGGGCGGGGCACATTGGTTAACCGTCGCGCTGCGCGGCACGCGCAGTAACCGGGACGGCCTTGGCGCGCGCGTGCAAGTGAACGGACAGACCCGGTTCGCTACCACCGCCGGAAGCTACGAATCCGCCAGCGACAAACGCCTTCACTTCGGGCTGGGCAAGGCGGAGAAAGCTCAGGTCGATATCAAGTGGCCCTCCGGTATTCACCAAGTCTTAAGTGATGTTCACGCCGATCAGTTCCTGGAAGTGCGTGAACCGGAGAAGCCGTGATTCGCGCATTCTTACTCTTATATTTCGCGTGGCAGGTCGCATCGCCACAGGCTGCCCAACACATGCAAGCGGGAGTCGAGGCAGAGAAGCAACAACAGTTCGGTGTTGCCATCAAAGAGTTCAAGAAAGCGACTGAACTCGAACCGTCGTTGGCAGACGGCTTCGTCAGCCTTGGTCAGGCCTACATGGAGAATGGCGAATACACTTCGGCGATCGCGCCCCTGAAACACGCTCTGGAATTGAATCCGGATTCACCGCCGGCTCACCAGTTGCTGGGATACGCCCTGCTCTCTCAAGGTTATGCCGCGGAGGCGATCCCCCATCTCGAACGTTCGTCGGATAAAACTGCGCTGGGGATTGCACAGATCCAGACCGGGCAATTGACCGAGGCGATAGCAAATCTGCAAGCCGCGCTAGCCGCACACCCCAACGATCAGGATCTTCTCTATTACCTTGGCCGTGCTTGCGGCATGCTCTCGAAACAATCGATTGAAACTTTGCTCGCCGCCTATCCTGACTCGGCCCGCGCGCACCAGGCGATGGCGGAAAACTATTTTGTGCTGCGACGGATGCCGGAGGCAGAAAAGGAATATCGCGATGCCTTGCGGCTGCGGCCAGGTTTGCCCGAAGTTCACCTTGCACTCGGTGAGGTGTATGCTGGCGCTTCGCAATGGGCCAAAGCGGAAGAACAGTTTCGCATGCAAGCCAAATTGCAACCCGGAAATGCTGAAGCCGCCTACCGTTTGGGAGCGGCACTCCTTGAACAAGGGAAGGCACATGAAGCGCGAAGCGAACTCTCTCGCGCCGACCGCTTGTTGCCGGAAATGCCTGAGACCCTGTATTCGCTGGGGAAAGCGGCTTCGCTCGAAGGTGACTCCGCCGCCGCCGAGAAAGCCTGGACGCAGCTCCTTTCTATTGAGCAGCAAAGTTCCCTCGCGGCGCAGGCACATTTCGGATTAGCCGGCCTCTACCGCAAACAAGGAAAACCCGCCGAGGCGCAGCACGAGATGCAGGAGTTCGAAAAATTGCAAAACAGTCCGAACCCGCCGCAGGCGAAAGGGAAACAAGAATCACAGCATTAGGAACCTTCGCCTCTTAAACAGGAGATCTGACCATGGGTACGATTCAGTGTGGAATCACTCGCAGCCTGGTGGCTACGACATTTTGCTTTCTCGGGCTTTCACTACTTTGCTGTTTCATTGCATTGCCGGTTGAGGCGGCAGACCCTTCCTCGCGCAATCTGGATTCGGGCTGGCAGTTTCGCGCCGTAGCCAACACCGATCGCTCCGATGTGAAGGAATGGCACCCCGCGCAGGTCCCCGGCGTGGTTCAAACCGACCTGCTGCGCAGCAATCTCATCCCGGATCCGTTCGACAGGGACAACGAATTCCATCTGCAGTGGATCGGCCTGGCCGACTGGGAATATCAAACTTCATTTCAAATCGATTCGGCCACGCTGGCTCACGATCACGTCGACTTGGTTTTCGATGGACTCGATACGTTTGCCGACGTCTACCTCAATGATCAGTCGATTCTTCACGCGGATAACATGTTTCGCCGCTGGCGAATCCCTGCCAAAACACACCTCAAGCCTGGTTCCAATACGCTGCGAATCGTATTCCATTCGGCCATCACGAAGGTGCTGCCTTACTCCAAATCACTGCCTTACGTTCTCCCTTCCATTTCGACTCATAACTACGGGAACGAAGAAAACATCGCCACCGCGCCCTACAGTCGCAAAGCTCCTTATAACTACGGTTGGGACTGGGGACCGCGCTACATGACTGAAGGCATTTGGCAGTCCGTGCGTCTTGAAACCTGGGACGCGCTGCGTATTGAAAACTTCCATATCCACCAGCAGAGCGTCACTACCGATTTGGCGAACGTCTGGGCCGAGCTCGAGATCGAAGCCAGCAAGCCCACGACGGCTACGCTAGCCTTGACCCACGACGAGACTTCGGGGCCTCAAACCTCGGATGGAACCCAGGCGCTGCAACTCAACGCCGGCATCAATCATGTGTCGATTCCTCTTCGCATTTCCGCACCCAAGCTTTGGTATCCCGTGGGATACGGCGCTCAAAACCGTTATCGTTTTTCCGCTTCGATCCGCATCGGCCGCGAAGCCGCCGCTCACGCCGAGGTAAAAACTGGACTCCGATCCATCGAACTGCGCCGCGTCCCCGATCAATGGGGGAAAAGTTTCGAGTTCGTCGTCAATGGCATCGCCGTCTTCGCGAAAGGCGCGGACGTCATCCCCTTCGACAGCTTCCCCAACCGCGTAACTCCCGAGATTCATCGCAACATCCTGCAGGCCGCACGCGACGCGCACATGAATATGGTTCGCGAATGGGGTGGCGGTTACTACGAGTCCGACGATTTCTTCGACATCTGCGACGAGCTCGGCATTATGGTTTGGCAGGAATTCATGTTCGGTGGCGACATGGTTCCCGGCGACGTTGCCTTTCAGGAAAACGTGCGGCAAGAAGCCATCGACCAGATCAAGCGTCTGCGCGACCATCCCAGCATCGTCGTGTGGTGCGGAAACAATGAGGTTGAAACCGGATGGTGGCATTGGGGCGACCGCCAGGAGTTCAAAGCGTCCATTTCGCCCGATACCCGCGACCGTGTCTGGCAGGACTATGTGATCATGTTTGGCGACATTCTCAGGAGCGCGGTCACCCAGTACGCCGATCCCGTGCCCTACACGCCCAGCTCACCCAGCGCGAATTTCGAGGAGATCCCTGACAACCAGCACAACGGCGACATGCATTACTGGGCGGTCTGGCACCAGCAGGCGCCGGCCTCAGACTATACCCTGCAATTTCCCCGCTTCATGTCGGAGTTTGGATTTCAATCGTTCCCCGAGATGCGGACCATCAGCACATTCGCCAAGCCGTCTGATTTCGATATCCGTTCCACGGTGATGCAGGCGCACCAGAAGAACAAGGGAGGCAATGAACGCATCCTCACTTATATGCTGCGCGAGTACCACGAACCCAAAGACTTCGCGTCATTTGTCTATCTGAGCCAGGTGCAACAGGCCGAGATCATCAAGATCGGCGCTGAGCACCTGCGCCGCCAGCGGCCGCGCACCATGGGTTCGCTCTACTGGCAGTTGAATGATTGCTGGCCAGTCGCCTCCTGGGCCAGCATCGATTACTACGGACGATGGAAGGCCCTGCATTACTACGCTCGCCGCTTCTACGACGATGTGCTGATCTCGCCATTTCTGCACGACGACAAAGTCGACGTGTACGTGGTCTCTGACAAACTCCAGCCACTCGCTGGAACGATTCACATGCGATTGCTCGATTTTTCGGGAGCGACTCTGCTCGAGCAAACCAAAGAGGTTCAAATCTCGGCGCAGTCGAGCACAATATATTTCAGCGTTGACAAGTCGGCGCTCGCCGCGAAAGGCGATCTCCATCGCAGCTTTCTGGTGTTCGATCTGGAAGTGGCCGGTACGAAGGCATCTCGCAACCTGATCTTCTTCGATGCGATGCACGCCCTCGATCTGCCGGTGATGCCGAAGATTGAAACTACGCTGAGCAAAACTGGTGACGCATACAGCGTCACTTTGCAGTCAGCCAAGCTGGCCCGCAGCGTCTATCTATCGTTTGGCGACCTCGATATTCAGAGTTCGGATAATTATTTTGATTTGCTGCCCGGAGAGGCGGTGACGATTACGGCGAAATCTCCCGCGACGCTGGATCAATTGAAGGGTGCGCTGAAGGTCACGTCTTTAACGGACGCGTTCGCGTCTAACTGAGATCGGACCTGAACGTGCAGAGCTTTGCGCCGTGACGCCGACAGCGCCACGGGGTGTCCGTCGCTGCATAGGTCTGGGTCAGCGACTGGATGCCAAAAGTCAAAGAGTTCCGAGGTGGTGTTGGGTCCATTCGTCTCGGCCAGTAGCTCGCGTTAGACCCTTGCTTGACCTGAAGCACAGCTTCCCTTGCGGGGCGCCGCGTGCGATCTTCGCTCGGGCTCCGGGCTTACCGCCAACCGGATAAACCTACCCAACGCCTCGGAACTCTATCCTGCCTTCAACATTTCTTCTTGTTCTCCTCGACCAGCGCTTTGCTATAGACCCTTGCTTGCCTTCCTTCTTCATTTTCATGAAGAAGGTGACTGCGCTTGAGTCCCGGACGCCGCACCAACCGGAAAAACTTTAGAAGCTGTCAAAGAACGAGTATGTTTTTACTCCTTCTATTTTCGGAGTCAACAAAAAGTTAACGTTTGTAAGTCGCGCATTTTCACGCGAGTGCAGCCTGTCCACAAGCCGCTGACCGGATTTGGTGCAATCGGCTTTACGACTTCACGCAAAAGCCGTGGCAGACGCGGTTTTTAGCGGACGGTGACTGGAGACGACTAACGGCAGCGTTTTTTCACGTGCTGTCGCGGGATGTGAAAATCACGCAGACTCTGCGCCAGGTAAGGCTCGTCCGATACTACGAACTACACCGAACCTCAACTCACTTCGATTTTTTCGTCGACCAGTTGCTTGTCAGCTTCGCCGGATCCGGTTAGCTCAAACGAATTGGTAATCTCTGCCTTCCCCAGTTCCACGCTGGTAATGACGTAGGAGCAGCCAAACCAGTGGGCCTCGGCGAGATCGGTCTGCGACCAACGTGCCGGATGATCCGGGTGGGAATGGTAAAAGCCAACAATGTCCTCGCCGCGCTCGCGCCCTTCGCGCTGGATGCGCACCAGTTCGCGGGGATCGATGTTGTAACGGTTTTGCGGCGAATCGGTCCGAGTGTTGCCGCAGCGCGCCGTCGAGGTCACTCTTCGCGAGCCATCATCGTCCGCCTTCCCGAGCAATACTCCGCAGCACTCGTGCGGATAGGTCTCTTCGCCGTGACGGCGAAGGGCTTCGTAATCCTGGTGTGCGACCTTCAGCATGTTCGGTTCGGGACAGAATTGCGGATGGTTAATTTCTAATTGCTGATTGAAAAACGGTTTCGCGGTTCTCCTAATCAGCAATCGTCGATTCACTTCTCGGTCCAGAATCTCTCACTCAGATACTTGTCCCCCGAGTCGCAGAGGATGGTAACAATGACTGCCTCCTCATCCCTCAGCCGCAGCCGCTCGGCGACGCTCAGACTGCCTGCGATGCCGGCCGCCGCGGAGATTCCCAGAAGCAATCCACAGTCGCGGGCAAGCCGGCGAGCCATGGCGTAGGCGTCTTCGGTTGCAATCTCAATATTTTCATCCGCCAGTTTTGGGTCGTAAATCTTAGGAACGATGGCGCTCGCCATGTGCTTGGCGCCTTCGATGCCATGAAAAGCGGAATCCGGTTGCAGCGAGACGCAGCGGATCGCGGGATTCAGTTCTTTTAATCGACGCGTAGTTCCCATGAAAGTTCCGCTGGTGCCGAGCATGGCGACAAAGTGAGTGACGCGTCCCTCGGTCTGCTGCCAGATTTCGTTGGCCGTGCCGTGATAGTGAGCCTGCCAATTCGCGTTGTTGGAATACTGATCGGCATAAAAATATGTGTCGGGATGTTTGGCGGCAAGTTCGCGAGCCATGCGGATCGCGCCGTCCGAACCGTCGCCGGGATCGGTGTAAAGAATGTTCGCGCCATAGGCGGTTACAATTTTCTTGCGCTCGACCGAAACATTCGTCGGCATGCACAAGGTAACCGGAAATCCCGCAGCCGCGCCCAGCATGGCGTAGGCAATGCCGGTGTTGCCGCTGGTGGCATCGAGCAGAATTTTGCCCGCGGTGAACAGGCCGCTACGGCGTCCCTCCGCGACGATGTTGGCGGCCGCTCGATCTTTCACCGAGCCGCCGGGGTTGTGCCATTCGGCCTTGCCCAAAAGTGTCACGCCCGGAAGATGAAGAGTGAGTTGATCGAAGCGCAGCAGCGGAGTATTCCCGATGCGCTCAAGCAAACTCTGCCCCGGACGAGGCATGGCGAGTTCGGCCACACCATCACCCGACCCGTTTGCCGCCAGGCTCTCCGGAATCTGCACCATGATCGAACCGTTTCCTCGTGACTATCGTAATATGCAAGAAAGGGCGAAACACGCTATGTAGTATGGTGTCTTTAAATGAAGAAGTTTGCAAGTGGATGCGGTCTGAATTAAAAACGTCTCAATTTTCGCGGTACCGCATCTAACAAAGAAATTTGGAAAGAGATGGTAAGCACAGAAAATGTCCAAAGCGATTGAAGCACGAACTTACGACGACGCCCTGGCCTGGTTGCGCGATCACGCCTTTGATGTGACGGAAGCGCCGGGGACGAACGGTCGTGTCTTTCTCAGAAAATACAACGTATCGGCCGCGATACAGAAAACACCGGAGGATGGTGTAAAGATTTTCGCCTATCCCGGTTACCTGATCGGTAGCGAGATCTCGAAGCTGATCAATCGCGGCTACCAGCAGTTCTTGAAGAACTCGAAGACGGAAGTTCCCGCCACCGCCGACCACCTCAAGGCCTTGCAGTCGTTTAGCGAGGAACTGAAAGAAGGTCTAGGACTGCCCAGCCTTTACAACGAGTCACTGGGGACGGTCAGCGAGTCTTACCACTACGACCGAGTCCAAGATAACGACAAAGCCCCCGTCAATCGCCCCAAGCGCCCCTGGGAAGTCGCCGGCAAAGCAACCGCAGCAAAGAAAGGCCGGGCGTAGTCGATCAGGGTTCGTAGCGACCTAGTTATTGTCAACTACTCTTCGCGCTTCTTCCCATCCCCTTATCCATGGCTTCGTTGGCCAGGCGGTCGGCTTCCGTGTTGTGCTCCCGGAGGGCGTGACCAATCGAAAACCATTCGAGCTGCGCGATCAATTCTTTGGCGCGCGCGTGGAGATCACGCAGAGTGGGATTCTTCACCTTGTAGATGCCCTTGATCTGCCGCACCAGCAGCTCCGAGTCGCTGATCAGCTTCAACGCCTTTGGTCCGTGCTTCGCTGCGTATTCGAGCGCCGCGATCAGTCCTTGATACTCCGCGAAATTATTCGTCTGGTGTCCAAGGTATTCGCTGAGATGAGCTACTCTGTGTCCCGACTGATCCTGGATGACCACGCCATATCCGGCAGGACCGGGATTGCCGCGCGCTCCACCATCGCTGTGAGCCACGAGATAGTGCTCAGGAGGATTCTGACCGTCGCTGTCTTTGCGCTGAGAGAAGAGAGACTTGCTTGCAGGGCCGCGCGAGTAGGGCATGTTCTGAGTTTACAACGATGTTGCTTCGCATTCATCGCCCGGCAGCGAGCCGTGTGGCGAGCCTCGAGGGAAGATTAGCGGCGAAGATGCGATCCTGCGCAGCTTTCAGGTTGTAGGGCGTACGGTGGAAGTGGATCACCTGGTCGTCGGTATCGAACAGAGCAAACGCCGCCCGCCAGTCTCCATCCCGCGGCTGTCCGACCGATCCGGGGTTAATCATGTAACGTGTGGCTGCCTTCAGTTGCAAAGTGACCGACTCGGCTTGCCCGACGGTACCGTATTCCGGACGAAATCCGTCGGCACTTGAACCGTTGGCGAAAAATCCTCCCTGCAGATGAGTGTGGCCGAAGAAAATCAAGGGCACGGCTAAAGTGATGAGAGGGGCGAGCGCATCTCCCAACGAAACCACGTAGGCATCCTCGTCGACCGGAGAACCGTGAACCAGTTCCACATGCGGCAAACCTTCTGCCTCTAACCGGAGCGGGCCCTGCGGCAAAGAGTGCAGCCACTCGTAATGCTCGGGGGTTAACTGGTCGCGCGTCCAGATCGCCGCGGCGGCGGCCATGGGATTGAAATCGTCCAATTCAAGCAAGCCGGTTGCGGCTTTGTCGTGATTGCCGCGGACGAAAATCTTACCCAGGCTGCGGGAGCGCTCGATGACTTCATTGGGGCAGGCCCCGTAGCCTACAACGTCGCCGAGGTTCGCCACCAGGTCGAACGATGGAGCTGCTGCCATGCAGGCCTCCAAGGCTTCAAGGTTGGCATGAATGTCGCTAAGTAGCAGTATGCGCAATGAGCACCAGACAAAACCGCGATTATAGAACGAGCGGGAGCGGAAGAGGATACCCAAGCCGAGTTTATTACGGAATCGTTATTTCGAATTGACCACTGGGCAGCGCGCCCAGTGTCCCTCGGAAATCTCCACCAGAGGTGGCATCGCATGCGCACACTCGGGCGCGCGGAAGGCACAACGCGGCTCAAAGGCGCAGCCGGGCGGCATCGAGTGCAGTGGCGGCACAGTGCCTTCAATGGTCTCGAGTGGCCGGTCCCGCGCGGTCTTCAGGTCCGGAACGGCGTGCAGCAACCCCCGAGTATACGGATGCGCCGGTGCCCGAAAGATCGCCTGCTTACTCCCCAGCTCCACCAGGTTTCCGGCATACATCACGGCCACGCGGTCGGCGACCCGCGATACCACGGCGAGGTCGTGCGAAATAAACAGCATTGCCAGCCCGAACTTAACGCGCAGGTCGCCAAGCAGGTCGAGAATTTGGGCTTGAATGGTGACGTCGAGCGCAGTGGTAGGCTCGTCAGCAATCAGTAGTTGCGGGCGGTTCACAATGGCCATCGCGATCATAACCCGCTGCCGCATGCCCCCGGAAAGTTGGTGAGGATAGTCAGGGGCCCGCCGGTCGGGCTCGGGAATGGCGACATCAGCCATCGCCTGCACCGCAAGCTTCGCCGCCTCACCGCGCGAGCGCGAGCCGTGCGCGCGCACCGCCTCGGCAATCTGGTCGCCGACCCGCATCACGGGATTAAGCGCGGTCATCGGTTCCTGGAAGATCATGGCAATCTGCGAGCCACGCAGCTCGCGCATAGCATTGTCCGGCAGCGTAGCGAGATCGCGAGTCGCCCCATTCTGCGCGAAGAGGAGCTCGCCGGAAACGTTGGCTTGTGGTGGAAGCAGGCGCATGATGGCGAGAGAAGTGATCGACTTGCCGGACCCTGATTCGCCCACCAGCCCAAGGACTCCGCCGGCAGCGATGGAGAAACTGAGATCGCGGACAGCGGGCAGAGTTCCTGCGAGCGCAGTTCGTCCGGAGTCAGCTTCCCCCGGCTGCGCAGCCCGCAGGGCTGCGGCAGGAAACTCAATGTTCAGGTTGCGGATGTCAAGAAGTGGCGGCACTGTGTCATGGTAGCAGCGTCGCAAGAGACGTCGCCTGCGGCGACGGGACAGCCGGGGGCGGCTGTCCCCAAATCGAATCTGCCTTCCCCGCACTGCTCAACACGTCAGATTATTGCCCGAGAATCAGAGGCAGCCCGTTCTTGCTGTTCCCGATCACCACCACTTTCGAATTGGCGCTCTTGGCGAGATTCTCGGTGGCCTCGATGCCCTTCCATTCCAGCAGCGACGGGGTGATGCCCTGCGCCACAATCTGCTGGAAGTCGCGCACGCCAGCCGCTTCGATGCGCTTGCGTTGCGCCTCCTGCGTTTCCTTTTGCAGCCGGAAGTTCATGGCCAGCGACTCCTGCTCAGCCTGCTGTTTGGCCTCGATGGCAGCCTTCAGCGTGGCGGGCAATTGGATATCCCGCAGCAGAACGTTCTCCACCGTCAGCCCACGCTGGTTGAGCTGTGCACTGACCTGATCGTAAATCTGCTTGGCTACCATCTCGCGTTCGCCGGTGTAAAGAGCATTCGCGGTGTGGGAGGCTGTCGCCTCGCGGATGGCAGAGCGCAAAGTCGGCTCTACCACCACGGTTTCGTAGTCAGACCCAATCTTCTGAAAAACCTCGGCGGCCCGATCGGGATTGAGATGGTAGATCAGCGAAGTGTCAAGACTCATCATGAGGCCTTCGCTGGAAGGTACATTGGCAGACTCCTTCAGCGTCTGCGTTTGAATGGAGAGTTCGTTATTCGTCTTCATCGGATTAATAAGGTGAATGCCTTCGCCCAAAGTCTCGCCGGTCTGCACCTTGCCGAACAGCGTGAGCACGCCGACGTGGCCGGTGCCCACCCTGGTCACGCAGCTGAACAGCAAAATTACCAGCAAAAATGCGCCGATGCCGATGCCAATCAGCCTTAGAAGTCCGCCGCCGCCGCCGCCACCCTCAATAACCCTGCCCCGAGCCGGATCAAAGATCGTCATTGTAGTTCTCCCTTGTCTTCGATTCATTCTACGGCAGCCCGATACTCACGTGGGCGAGAGCCGCTCGACGCCCATGTGGGGATAGCCCAGGGGATAGCCCTCATAAGCGCTAACTTAAGGAATTGAGTTTCTTGCGATCTGTAGGCTTCGCGCATCCGGGAACGGTATCTAATAATGCTGACGCTGCGCTGGGCAATTTCGAGTTGCCAATTGGTCGAGAACTGAGGTGACTGAGGAACGTGCGGAGATACCCCAATTGGAGTGACCTCTGAGCGTTTGTCGACCTAGGGGTTTCTCACCCGCGCTCGCGTCTGCATTGCGTACTTGACGTGGATGAAGCGGTGAAAAGGATCCTTTGGCCCTGAGTTCCCGGCTTTCGTCGTTTAATGCACTTTATACGATTTCTTTACGCAGTCTTTATACCAGTCGGAATGTAATCGGGGTGGGGGGCAGAGCGCGTTGTCGATACCCGCTACAACTCTCGGGAGTTTGTAACCGATCTGTGCAAAAAGCAACACCACTCTAGATCAGCAAAAAGATTGGGGCATACGTCGATGAAGATGAATACAAGAGCAGGTTTCTTTAAGACCTTGACGATGACGGCGTTGCCTGTTGCCGTAGGCCTCGTCTTCGCCCTCGCGCCGGACCAGCGCTGTGCTGCCCAGAGCCAAGCTCAGACCCCTCTAGCTGATGCGACGAAAGTCGCCGAGTTGCGGGACACACCCTCGAACGGTGTGGTCCGCGACGGAGGTACGTCCACGACTCCCGCCCCTGCCGCCACCGCCACGCCCGACCCGGAAATTACGCCGGCGGTCGCCAAGCAGTTCGCCGCCCTGCAGGCGGAAATTGACGCGCTGAAAGAGGCGTTGAAGGGCCGCGCGGTGGAATCGCCGGCGGCTTCTGTTCCGGGATCGGCAACCAGCGCGACCGGAACAATCTCGCCAGCGCCAATGGTAGAACCCGCTGCCGCTCTGGCGCAAACCCCGGCCGACGCAACTCCGAAGACCGAGAAGCCAGAGCCGGCAGCTCCGTTTGCCTACGCGGACTGGAGCTGGTTGAATGGCAGCCCGCACAACAAAGACGCGGTATGGGATTCGAAATTCTTTACCCCGGAAATCAGGTTTGACACCGACTACATCTACAGTTTTAACCACCCGAAAGACGACTCGTTGGGCGGATCGACCGAAATCTTCCGGTCCAATGAGATTCAGGTTGAGCAGATCAGTTTCGGCGGTGACTTCCACTGGCAGAATGTTCGCGGCAGAGTTCTGACCATGGGCGGAATGTTTGGGGTTACAACTCCACGCAATGACCCGAGCGTAGGACGCGGCCAATGGGACCTGCGCGGTGCCTACAAGTATTTTGCGGAAGCCTACGGCGGATACCACTTCAATGTGAACCACGGGCTCAACGTCGACGCGGGAATCTTCGTGTCGTACATCGGCTTGTTTAGCTACTACAACTTCGACAACTGGGCGTACCAACCTTCGTTTGTTTCCTCGAACACGCCCTGGTTTTTCAACGGCGTTCGGATCCAGTGGTTCCCCACCGACAAATTGAAGATCGAACCCTGGATTATCAACGGCTGGCAATCCTACGGCAGAATCGGCACCAAACCAGGTTTGGGAGGACAGATCCTCTACCGTCCGAAGCAGTGGGTCTCGATGGTATTCAATAACTATGGCATGGGTGAAGACACTTTGAATACCACCAATCCCGGTAATGGCCGCTCACGCATCCACACCGACGATAGCATCGAAGTCAAGTACTACGATCATCCGGAGAAATTTTTGGACAAGATGGCGTTCTCCTTGACGGGCGATCTGGGATGCGAGTACGGCGGTGGCGTGAGTTGTCACAAGAACAAACCAATCGTCGGGACGAAGGGCGGTCCCAAGCAGAGCTTCGCAGGATGGATGGCCTACAACCGGTGGTGGTTCAAGAAAGACCGTTACGCCATCACTCTCGGCGGTGGCGTGCTGGATAATCCTGGACGCTACCTCACGCTGCTCCCACCGATCAACGGAGCCGATGCAGTCTCCGGATCGCCATACTTCCCGGGGGCGCCTGGCCTGCCCTACAAAGCTTGGGACACTTCCGCCAGTTTTTACTACATGCCCAGACAATACATTTCGTTCGTCTGGGAGTACGGCTATCGCCACGCGAACCAGCCGTATTGGTCAGGGCCAGGCGGAATAACTCCTCCCGGCGGAAATAACGGCTCCCCTTCCGAATTCGTCTGCATGGACAACACGCCCGACCCAACCGGTGCGGGTTGCTCTGCGCACGGTGGCCTGTGGACTCCGAACCTGGTGAAGGATGAGCCGAGCTTGAGAATGGCAATCATGGTGAAGTTCTGACTTTGACAACGAACCGTGGCTAAGACGATGATGCGCGATATAAATGGGAGCACCGTTCGACAGTTGAACCTAACTGCAGCGCTGCTCGCTCTTCTTTTTGTGGTCTCGCTGGCCGCGCTACTGGCCCTGGCGGGGTGCACGGCGCATGCTGATCCGGCAGCGGAGGCGCCGCCCCCCGCGAACATCGTGCCCGCGGTGGACGCCGCTCTTTTCACGGTGGATCATCCTGAACAGTTTCCGCTCGCCACCTCCGCTGAGCGTGCCGCGACCTCTGAGTTGGTGGTCACGGGTACGGTTGCTCCCGACATTGCGCGCAATGTTCCGGTCATTCCGCTCGCTTCGGGGCGTGTCGTGGGCATTCACGCGCGACTTGGCGACACGGTGCAAAAAGGTCAGTTATTGCTAACCATTCGAAGCGACGATGTGGCTGGTGGATTCGATGCCTATCGCAAGGCGGTTGCCGATGAACTTCTCGCACGAAAGCAATTAAATCGAGCCGTAGATCTCTATTCCCACGGCGCCATCGCACAGCAAGACCTCGAAACTGCGCAAGACGCTGCAGAGGACGCCAAAGTCACCCTCGAAACGGCGACCGAGCATCTTCGTCTCCTAGGCAACGATCCGGACAAGCCCATGGGAATCGTGGACATCGTTGCGCCCACCTCGGGCGTGATTACGGATCAGGAAGTCACCAATGCGGCTACCGTGCAGGCCTTTAATACTCCGGGCCCATTCACCATTTCTGACCTGTCCTACGTCTGGATTATCTGCGACGTGTATGAGAACGACCTGGCCAAGGTTCGCATGGGCGATACCGCCGAGATCGTCCTGAATGCCTATCCCGATCGCATGTTCAAGGGAACCGTCAGCAACATTGGCGCCATCCTCGATCCCAATATTCGCACGGCCAAGGTTCGAATCGAGGTGCAGAATCCCGGGATGATGCGCCTCGGCATGTTCGTAAGGGCAACGTTCCACGGCCAGACCAAAGAGATGCACACCATCGTTCCAGCTTCCGCTGTGCTGCGCATGCACGATCGCGATTTCGTCTTTATCCCCGCCCCTAACAATAAATTTTCCCGCTTGGAAGTCGTCAGTGGAGATGTGTTGCCGGACAACACAAGTCTGCAGGAGATCAAATCAGGACTCAAACCACGGCAACAAGTGGTTACGAACGCGCTGGTGTTGGACCACGTGCTCGCTCAATAACGGATGCAAGAGTGCGATCCGGCCCCGCGAGTACGGCTCATGACGGAAATTCACAGTGGTGCCGTCAATGGCGGTTGAGTCAAGTACATCGACAAGCTGAACAGGACAGGAAATGATTCGGGCTCTCGTAGACTTTGCGCTGAACAACAAATTCGTAGTGCTGGCCATCGCTATCCTGCTGGCCGGATGGGGAGCGATCTCGTTTCACAATCTCCCCGTCGAAGCTTATCCCGATATCGCCGACAATTACGTAACGGTCATTACGCAGTGGCCCGGGCGTTCGGCGGAGGAGGTGGAACAGCAAGTCACAATTCCGATCGAGATTCAAATGTCGGGCATGCCGCACATGAGCTTTCTGCGTTCCGAGTCAATCTTTGGCTTGTCGTTCGTGATCATGATCTTCGACGACAGCTCGGTCAACGACTGGAACCGCCAGAAGGTGCTGGAGCGGTTAACTCAGGTGAACCTGCCTCCCGGGCAAAATCTTCAGCCGCAAATCGGCACCGACTGGAGCACCACCGGCCAGATTTATTGGTACACGCTGCGAAGCACAAATCCGCGATATGACCTGATGGAGTTGCGGTCGATCGAAGACTGGGTTCTGCTCAAGCAATTCAAATCCGTGCCGAACGTGGTCGACGTTTCCGATTTTGGCGGTACTGTGCGCGAGTACCAGGTTCGCGTCGACCCGAACAAGCTTGTCTCCTATGGGCTAAGCATCGGCCAAGTCGAGCAGCAACTCGCCAACAACAACATCAACGCCGGCGGCAGCTTCGTTGAAGTCGGGATGCAGCAGATGAATGTACGTGCTTTGGGACTCTTCAGCAGCGTGCGTGATATTCAGGACACCGTCTTGAAGACCCAGACCGGAACCGCGCTACGGGTGAAAGACATCGCGGAAGTCACACAGGGTCCGAAGATCCGTCTCGGCCACATGGCCCGAGCCAACCACATGCAGGACGGGCGCATCATCGACGAGCCCGACGTGATTCAGGGCGCCGTGCTCATGCGCAAGGGCGCGGAAGAACAGCCCACACTCGACGCCATTCACAAGAAGGTCTACGAACTCAACCACGGTCTGCTTCCCCCTGGCGTGACCGTCGTCCCCATGCTCGATCGCAGCGACTTGCTGCGCTTCACGCTCCACACCGTGATGCACAACCTGGCCGAAGGCATGATTCTGGTCAGCATCATTCTCTTCCTGTTTCTGCTCAATGTTCGTGCCGCGGTGATCGTCGCGCTGACGATTCCGTTTTCCTTGCTCTTCGCTTCGATCTGGCTGGACTTGAGCCACATTCCCGCCAACCTTCTTTCCCTCGGCGCGCTGGATTTTGGGATGGTCGTGGATGGCGCCGTCGTCATGATCGAGAACATCGTTCGGCACATGACCCGCTTGCAACACAACGGTCACGGATCGGCGGTCAAGAAGACCGCGGCGGAAGCGATTCGCGAGGCGGCGCACGAAGTGCAGCGGCCCGTCTTCTACGCCATCGCCATCATCATCACCGCCTACCTGCCGATCTTCACGCTGCAGCGTGTGGAGGGCCGGCTCTTCCGGCCCATGGCCTGGACGGTCGCGCTGGCTCTGCTCGGCGCCATGACGTTTTCGGTTCTCATCGCCCCCGTGCTGGCCGCTACATTCTTTCGCGACGGCGTCAAAGAACGTCGCAACCGGGTGATGGACTACCTGACCGACAAGTACCGCGAGCGCCTGCGCTGGGCGGTACAGCATCGCAGCGTGGTGGCGGCGGTCGGCATTGCTGCCCTGGCGGGAACGCTCTTCCTTGGTTTTGGAGGCGTAATTGGCGCGGAGTTCCTGCCTCACCTGGACGAAGGCGCGATCTGGGCGCGCGGCACTCTCGCCAATAGCACAAGTCTTTCTGAGGGCGAGAAGTTTACCAATAGTGAGCGCTACGTGTTTGCTTCTTTTCCAGAAGTAAAAACCGTGGTGTCAGAAGTTGGCCGCCCCGACGACGGAACCGACACAGGCGGGTTCAGCAACACCGAGTACTTCGTAGACCTGAAACCCAAGGACGAGTGGCGGCCCGTTTTTCATCGCAACAAAGAGGAACTGGTTGCGGCCATGAATCGTGCCGTGGAAAGATATCCGGGAGCAATCTGGAACTTCTCCCAGCCCATCGAAGACAACGTGGGCGAAACCATGACCGGCACGAAGGGGTCGCTCGCGCTCAAGATTTTCGGCGAGGATCTGAAGACTCTGGAGCGCAAGGGCGAAGAAGTCACAGCCGTGATGTCGGAAATTCCCGGCATGCACGACGTGAAACTCCTGCGCGATTTCGGCCAGCCCAACCTCGATCTGACCATCGACCGACGGCAAGCCGCACGCTTCGGCATCAACGTGGCCGACATTCAAGACGCCATTCAGACCGCGGTTGGCGGCAACGCAGTGAGTCAGGTGCTGATCGGCGAGCAGCGCTACGACGTGGTGGTGCGCTACCAGGCGCCGTACCGCAACACCCAGCAAGCCATCGAGCGAGTTCGTCTGCTCTCGCCCTCGGGCGAACGCGTGTCACTGGCGCAGCTCACAAGCGTGGACGTCAAAGACGGCGCGTATGACATTTATCGCGAGGGCAACACCCGCTACGTCGCCGTCACATTCAACGTGAGAGGACGCGACCTTGGCACCACGGTCGCAGACGCGATCAAGCGGATCGGTCAAAAAGTAAAACTGCCACCCGGGTACAGCCTGGGTTGGTCTGGTGAATATGAGAGCGAAAAGCGCGCCGAGGCTCGACTCGCGCTGATCGTGCCGCTCACCATCCTCGTCATCTTCATCATTCTTTACACCATGTTTCGCTCCTATAAGTGGGCGCTATTGATTCTGCTCAACGTCGGCCTGGCTCGCGTTGGCGGCTTTCTGGCTCTGCTCCTGACGGGAACTTATTTGAGCGTCTCTTCGGGTGTGGGCATGCTGGCGTTATTCGGCGTGTCGGTGCAGACCGGGGTAATCATGCTGGAATACATCAACCAGCTGCGAGCGCGCGGCTACTCGATTCCCGACGCCGCCATCGAAGGCGCGGTCCTGCGGCTGCGTCCCATCATGATGACCATGCTGGTGGCGACTCTGGGTCTCCTGCCTGCCGCTCTCTCTCATGACATCGGCTCCGATTCGCAGCGCCCCTTCGCCATCGTGATTGTCGGCGGATTAATTTCCGATCTGCTGCTGAGCATCGTGCTGTTGCCGACCTTTTATGTCTGGATCGCGAAAGAGGGCGATCAACTCCCGGAACTGGAGGCGTCCCTTGAATAGTCTTGTACTGCTCCTAAGGGTGCGCGCGGAGGTCCGGAAAAAGTTCCGCACCGGTGTGGTCTCGTGCGCAATGTTAGCCTTCATCCTGACCGGTTCGTCGCTGGGCCAGACAACTGCGGGCCCAACCGCAATCACTATCGACGAGGCCATCCGGCTGGCGCTGCAACACAACCACAACTTGCTAGCGTCGCGAACCACGATCCAGCAGAGCGAAGCGGAGGAAACGACCGCAAACCTGCGACCGAATCCGTCACTATTTGCCGACTGGGAATATCTGCCGCTGGGTTCGCCGGCCAATCAGAATCGCAGTGTCTATCAAGGCGTATCGACCGCCGACTATCTGCGTAACAATACCGAGGGTGACATTGGACTCAGCTACCTGTTGGAGCGGGGCAAGAAGCGGCAACACCGCCTACAGGCGGCCCAAGACATTACGGCGCAGACCCGCTCCCTGGTCTCCGACAATGAACGCACGCTCACATTCAGCGTCACCTCGTCGTTCGTGAATGTGCAGCTTGCCGAATCGACTCTCGAACTCGCGCAGAGAGATCTGAGTAGCTTTCAAAAGACCGTGGAACTGGGCGAGTTGCGCTACAACAAAGGCGCCATCAGCGAAGACGATTACCTGAAGATCAAACTGCAACTGCTCCAGTTCGAAACTGACTATCAGCAGGCTGCACTCGCCAAAGTGCAAGGCCTCTCCGACCTGCGGCAGTTGCTGGGCTACGAATCGGTTGCGCCCGAATATGACGTCGCCGGTGAGTTCGACTACGCACAGGTGAAGGGCAATCTTGAAGACTTCCAGTTGAAAGCTTTGCAGAACCGGCCTGACCTGCGCGCGGCCGAGCAGGGCATCATCGCGGCCCGCAGTCAGTACGAATTGCAGAGAGCGGTCGGCAAGCCGGATGTCACCGTTCAGGGCAACTACTCGCACGTCAACGCCATCAACGCGGCCACCATCTATGGCAGCATCCCACTGCCCATTTTCAATCGCAATCAGGGGGAAATCGCGCGCACTCGCTTCGCCATCACGCAGGCGCAGGAACAGGAGAAAGCCACGAAAGGACAGGCTTTGACAGATGTGCGCGACGCCTATGAAGGATTGCGCATGAACGACCGCATTGTCACTCTGTATCGCGCGGGCTATCTGGACGTGTCACAGAAGGATCGCGACATCGCGGAGTACGCGTACCTGCGCGGCGCGGTCAGTCTTCTCGACTTTCTCGATGCCGAGCGCAGCTATCGTGCCACTCAGCTTGCCTATCGCCAGTCGCTAGCCTCATACTTGGTCGCTCTGGAGCAACTGCGCATGGCGGTCGGAACGCGAGCGCTACCCTGAGTCAGCGGCAACGTTTCGTCGCACTCTTTCATTTTGCTTTTTGAAAAGCCCTACGGCGAGACAAACGCCGCTTAAGGAGCCGCATCCTTGAAGAAGCAAGAGGTACTGAGCCGCATCCAGGAACTCGGGATTATTCCCTCCATCCGAGTCTCGACGACGGAGGACGCACTCTTCGCCGCGGAGGCGGTGGCGCGCGGCGGAATTCCTATCATCGAAGTCACTCTTACGGTGCCCGAGGCCATCAAGGTAATCGCGCATGTGGTAGAACACGCCCCCGATGTGATCGTCGGCGCGGGCAGCGTCCACGATGTCGAGACCGCACGCGACTGTCTCGATGCGGGAGCAAAATTCCTCTCAAGCGACGGCCTCGATCCGGACACGGTGAAGTTCGGCGTGCAGGAGAATGTGGTCGTAATCCCAGGGACACTTACCCCGACCGGTGTCATCGGCGCGTGGAAACTCGGTCCTGACTTCGTCAAGATTGTCCCCTGCGGCCATATTGGAGGCGCCAGCTATCTGGCCGATCTTAAGGCGATGTTTCCCGGCATTCCGATGATTGCCGCTGGCGGCGTGAATCAGCGGACCGCCTACAGCTTCATTGCCGCCGGAGCAGTCGCGCTCGGCATTGGTGGAGAGTTAATCCCGAGAGAATCCATCCGCCGCCGGCAGCCGGATCGCATTGCCGAGCTCGCACGCAGGTTCTTGAACGCCGTCAGCAATGCGCGCGACCGCTGAGGGAAGCTGCGAATGATATCACCGAACATTGCTTTTTCCCCGTTGACAATCGACCCCAGACCGTGCCGCATTGGCGCAACTCCCTCCAACCACGCAATCTTGTGGGCATGTACAGTCAATCGAAGCGAATTCGTCGAACGCTTCTTTCCTTACGCGCCCGAGACCTAGCCGTTGGAAGCGCGGTCAAAATACTCTTTCGCTCTCGCCTGAGAATGTTCAGAAGGCATGCCTTTCACGGACTGAAGTAACCGGTTTCGCGACCTTTCGCCGAGAGCCCGCGCAATCTGATTCCACGACAATAGAGTTTGCTTCAAGCAAAGATGCGGTTCGATGGCTTGCTGGATCTGGTGAAGCGCAAAGCTGAATTCGCGCCAGGGACTGGGTTGTCTTCCACGTAGAGTGGGTAGCCCTTGGGGGAAATGTTTCTCCCAATGCGGATCAACTCTTGCGTGAGGAGTGGCGACGAGCAATTTCCCATAAACCCATGCGCGGGCACTGCGATCGTCACGGGAAACAACGATGCCAGCACTGGCTAATCGTCTTCGTCAATACGCATCCCGTAAGCAGGCGCGACGCTCAAGAAGTGCCACTTAAGTTAGCGCTTATGGGGGATAGCCCCCGGCTGTCCGTCGAGCGAAGCTCGACCCGTTCTTTGCTCTAACAAACAACCACACCAAGGCCTTGAATCTTCCAATCCACCGCCGCATCTTTTATGCTTGAACCTATGAGCAAGATTCACATCCCGACTCCTCTGCGGCAGTATGTGGGCAAACAATCCACCGTGGAAGTAAAGGCGGCCACCGTGGCCGAAGCCATGGCCGCGCTGCTGGCGCAGCATCCCGACTTGCGTCGCCACCTTTACACCGATGATGGCAAGCTGCGTGCTTTCGTCAACCTCTATCTGAACGATGAGGACATCCGCTACCTGCAGAAAGAAGCAACGGCGATCAAGGAAGGTGATAACATTTCTATCGTGCCTTCTATTGCGGGAGGCGCGATCTGACCGCAGATTTCGCGATCTTTTGAAGGCGAGCTGCTGATTTCGCGGGAAGTTACGAAGGGGCGAACACATCGCATCCCTGAGGACCACAACTTGAAGCGATCCGTCACAAGCCGCTGTTGTTGTCCCGTCCACTGCTAGGTTCCGCTCCGTTCTAAAACACAGCGATTTAAAATCTAATCGAGGACTCCATGGCCACCACAACCACCGAAATTCCGGCAGCAACCCTGAGCAAGGACGAAATCCTGCGCTACTCGCGGCATCTCATCATGCCCGAGGTCGGCATGGAGGGCCAGCAGAAGCTAAAGGCGGCGCGCGTGTTGTGCATTGGCACAGGAGGATTGGGCTCGCCGCTGGCGCTTTATTTGGCGGCCGCGGGCGTGGGCACGCTGGGCCTGGTGGACTTCGATGTCGTCGATTACTCGAACCTGCAGCGCCAGATCATTCACTCCACCGCCGATGTTGGACGCAAGAAGCTGGATTCCGCCTCCGACAAGCTGACCGCGATTAATCCTTTCCTCAATCTGCGCAAGTTCGATACGCGGTTGAGCAGCGAGAACGCCCTTGAACTCTTCCGCGACTTCGACATCATCGCCGATGGCACCGATAACTTCCCTACACGTTATCTGGTGAACGATGCCTGCGTGCTCACCGGCAAGCCCAATGTCTACGGATCGATTTTCCGCTTCGAGGGCCAAGCCAGCGTGTTCGCCACAGAGGACGGACCATGCTATCGCTGCCTCTATCCGGAGCCGCCACCGCCGGGACTCGTCCCCTCCTGCGCCGAAGGCGGCGTGCTGGGGATTCTGCCCGGACTGGTGGGTGTGATGCAGGCTACCGAGGTCATCAAGTTGATTCTCGGCATAGGCGAACCGCTCGTCGGACGGCTGCTGCTGATTGACGCGCTGGGCATGAAGTTCCGCGAACTCAAGCTGCGCAAAAATCCTGACTGCCCGGTCTGCGGCACGCATCCTACCGTAACCAAGCTGATAGACTACAACGAGTTTTGCGGAATTCGCGGGGAGGAAAAACCGGTGTCCAATGGAGTTCTGGAAATTCAAGTCGAAGAGCTGAAGCGCCGCCTCGATGCAAAAGAAGACCTTTTCGTCCTCGACGTTCGCGAGCCCCACGAATACCAGATCTGCAACCTCGGCGGCCATCTGATTCCGCTGAACGATCTGCCCAAGCGCGTGCATGAACTGGATTCCAGCCGGGAGATCGTCGTGCATTGCAAGATGGGCGGACGCAGCGCCAAGGCGGTCGCCTTCCTGCAGCAATCCGGCTTCACCAAAGTTCACAACCTCGCCGGCGGAATTAACGCCTGGTCCGAGCGCGTGGACCCGAAAGTCCCGAAGTACTGAAAACACTTCGATTCCCGTGTCCCGCATGCGGAGGGCGCCGCACGGGTCAGGAAGGTTCCTATCAGCCGGAAAGTTCGTATCACAGGAAGGTTCGTATCAGGGCACGGCTTAAGCCATGCCGCTAAAGGCCCTAAGAGGGGACGGGCTTTAGCCCCTGCGGTGCCGGGTCGAGTGCAAAGCTCGCGTGTGCCGACGAATGAGGGAATCGCTCCGCCTCAATCACCAGATGCCGGGCGACAGGATTATTCCTGATGGATTCGCTTATCCGCAGAAATGCATCCGCATCCAGAATCCGCGCTTCCGAGAAACCCTTCTGCCAAACCGGCAGGCGTTCAGGTTGAGATACGCGCCCACTGCCGATCCGTATCAGGGTATGCCTTCAGGCATACCGCAACCCAGCGCCTCCTGGAATCGCGCCTTCAGGCGTTGCGGTGCTGCGCAGATTTGCATTGACACAATTGCCGCGACGAGCATAATGGCCTATTCTCGGGGTCCCAGAATATCCTGAAGCCTCTTGTGACCGGAGGGTCGCAATGAAAAGTTCGCTGCTTGTATCGCTGGCCTTTCTATGCGTGTTGGCCGCGTTGTGGTCAGCTTCCGCGCGCGAGAATCCTAAAGCCCTTCCCGACGCGGAGAAAGCCCGAGTCTTCATCACCGACAGCCAATCGTGGGAGATTGCTGGTTACGGCGGCGGATCGGGCGGCGCTGGAGGATCAACAACCCACGGCGGAGCACGGCCGCAGACCGCGGAGATCATCAAGACCTTCGGAGAGCGCTGCCAGCAGGTTACAGTCAACAACATTCAAAAAAAAGCCGACTACATCGTGCTCCTGGATCACGAGGGTGGGAAGAGTTTTGTGCGGCACAAAAACAAACTGGCAGTGTTCGCGCGAGTAAGCGGGGATTCCATCGTCAGCAAGTCAACTTTATCGGTGGGAGGTTCGGTGCAAGACGCTTGCGAGGCCATCACCAAGGACTGGTCCGAGCACGGAGCGGCCATGCGTGCCGGCATTTCTGCCGCCTCAGAGCAAAGTAACACTCCACCGGCTCAGCATGCGCCGTCGCCCGTGATCGCAACTCCGGCGCCAGTTCCGGCTGCAGCGGGTGCTTCGACGGGCAAGCTTTCGGTCGCATCCGTGCCCGACAGCGCCGACATCGAAGTGGACGGCAGCTTTGTTGGCAACACGCCTTCCGATGTTCAGATCGCAGAGGGTCAGCATACCGTGACGGTGAAGAAGGCTGGATTCAAAGACTGGGAGCGGAGGCTGAAAGTCAGCGGCGGCAGCAGCGTACACCTCAACGCCGAACTGGAAAAGGTTACCAATCCGTAGGCTTCAGGCGAACCCCCGGTGATACTCTTGCGTTTTTCCCCAAAGCCGTCATAATCACCACTCCCCTTCCCCCCGGGAGGGTTTCATGCGGTCGTTCATTCGTTCTCACCGCTCCGCCTTGGCGTGTCTAGCGGCGTACACCTGCCTCGCCGTGCTTCTTTTGCTCGCGGTGGTTGGATTATTCCTTGCCGCTTTCCCCGCCGCCGCGCAAAATGCCTCGCCTTCAGGCCCTAACGTCGCGCTGGGCGGCGATGCGGCCAGTGATGTCCTTTTCGAGAGAAATCAAGAACAAAACGGGGAGCACAGTGTGCTCCCTCGTTCCTACCGTACTAATCGTTTTATGCAACAGCGTTTACTTGCTCGATGCCTCTCCTTGGATACCGCCCGCAGCCGCGCCGAGGTCCAGGGCAAGTTTCCTGCCCTCGAAGCGGATACCGGCGAGTAAGCTTGGACCACTGTCACTACGGCGGGTTACCGCAGCGTCATTGCTGGCCGCAACCTGCAGTTCGACCACGTGCGCCTGCGCCTTCGCCACAACATTCTTGCCTTGCAGAATGTTAAGTTCCACATCCGGGCCGCTGCCTTCCCACTGAACTTTGTAATCTCCCGGTTTAAGCGTCGTTCCGTTGACGATTACAGAATTGCTGAGTTGTAAACTGCCCTTGCTGGCTGCAAAGGCGCTCGAGGTCAACAGCAACGCCAACCCCAATACCAGGCACTTCGAAATTGTCGCGAACTTCATGATTGCTCCTTGTTTCTTCTTCCCCGAACGCATCGAGGAACGGCTGGGGCGGCTCCGGTTCGCGACTTTCGCGAGAAAACTGTTGTGTTTCGCCGCGAATCGCCTACAATTCACCACGCCGGGGTTCAGCAGACAAGCCGCCAGGCCTGCCTCGCTGCACATGGGGGTTTTCTCACCTGGGCCGCCAAACCGAAAGCGAGAAAATCCCTAACCCCGCAAAATTCTTGTCAGCCTCTTCGCTGACTTACTCTGACTGCTACGAACGCTCTTCGGTGAAAGTTCCGTTGATCTATTTCGATTTTTCTAGTTCTCCCCAGTCATGCATCTATGGACGGCGAGTGCGCATTTTTGGTAGCACGCCGGGGTCAATTCATTTGCACGAAGGGATGGACAACAGGAGGGTGTCTTGTCTCGCAACGTATGTGACGCGGGCACTCCTGCCCGCGCCACACAAGCTAGTCCGCGTCGCCGTGCTGCCGGCTGACCGACCAGATGCTGGCCTGATCTTTTTCGAACGGGTAGACGTGCACCATCCAGTTAAAGATTATGGGATGGAAGGTTCCGCCCGCGGCGTCACAAGCTTCCTGGGTGGTGATCGATCCTCGCAGGCCGAACTGCGGATGCGGGTTCAAGTATTCGTTTTTTCGCCCGGCAGGTGCGGCACAGAAATTTACGTGCTCGTGCCATTGCGCGACGCTTAACGGGACCCGCTGATCGAGTTCGTCTTCGCCCAGACGCTTGGGGGCGGTATACATGACGCCAATCAGTTTGTAGTCGTCGCCATGCTTTTCATAGAGGAGCGACGTGGGGTGTTCGGGATTAAAGTTGAAAGCCGCTTCAAACGCATATTGATAATTGGTGAAGTGATACATCTTCTGCGGAATTTCGGGATGGAAAATCTTGTAGCCCTCGTTCAGCGCAGTGTGATAGTCGAGATATTTCTCGGAAGCCTTGCGCGCGCTCTCCACAATCTCCTTGGCGCGTTCGGCGTCCCCGGGCTTGGCGGGACGAAGCGCCGTCATCTTCATGTGCGGGCCCATGTCCATGTGCCCTTCCATGGAGTGCATGGCGTGGGCGCCGGCGTCGCTGTCGTTGTCTTTATCGCCCATGGACATGCCTTTCATGTTCGACATGTCGTGACCCGACATGTCCATGCCGGGCATACTCTGCTGGGCGCCAGCCGGAGCGCTGGGCGCGGACGGTTGTTGCTGGCCCCAGGTCACGCTGGCTGACAGGAAAAGTGCAAGCAAAATGACGATTCGGTTGCGCATGGATAGCCCCCTACGGCTGACTCAATATTAACCCTGCCGCATGGGAGTTGTTTCGGGCAAGTGAACAAACGTTACCTGCCATTACAGAGGTAACGGCGTGCTTGCCGATTCAAAAAGCAGAGCTGCCGCAAACAACGAGTTACTGCAAAGGCGCGGAGACGTGCTCGTGAACGTCCATCCACTTGCCGTCCTGATTCTCGAAAACCGTCGTCCAGCGGAAGTTCCCCATCTCCACCTTGCCCGCCTTTGTGGTCATCTCGCTTTTCACCGTAGCCGTCACCCAGACCAGGTCCCCGTGAGGATGAATGGCCGCGTCGTCATTTACGGTGAACTTGGCGCTCTTGTAGCCGGAGAGCAGATTCGTCGCTCCCTTCTCATATTCGTCCCAGCTTCCGTATTTCAAAGGAGCGATGTCAAAGTAGGTGTTTGGACCGCTGGCATAATACTTTGCTGCGTTGGCAGGATCAAGCGTAGCCCATGCATCCCAAATCTTCTGCAGGTAGGCTTTGTCCGGAGCAGGCGGGGTAGATTTCTTGGCGGCCGGCTTAGGCTGAGCAATACCGGACAGAGTGAGAGCTAAGAGGCATACGAAAGCGGTTAAGAGGCGCTTCATTCTTTGGTTCCTCCGCGATTCGGCGAAATTCTCGCACAGAGACCGGTGATCTGCAAAGTGCGCATTGACCGATTTCCACAGCGCAGGCTAAAATAGTTGAGTTTGCCTGTACTCGCCGAACCGTTCTGGGGAGGCTCGCCCTGGCTGCTGAAACGCCGCGGGGGAAAACACAGCAAGCAGAGAAAGTTCAGCGGAACGTTCACCGAAACCCCAGTTTTGCGCCAAGGTGCGCGGGTTTGGCGGGCTGACTTCTACGATATTTTGACGGAGGCAGACGTATGTACGCGGTTATCCGCGCCGGCGGCAAGCAATACCGGGTGGCGCCCGGGGACGTGATTCGAGTCGAGAAAATGGCCACGGGCACCGATGGCCAGGTGGAGTTCCCCGAAATATTGGCGGTGTCGGGCGGAGAAGGTCAGATTGGCAAGCCGCAGGGGAAAGCGCGGGTCGTTGGTCAACTAGTGGAAGAGGGCCGCGGCGCCAAGATCCTGGTCTTCCATTACAAACGCAAAAAACAGTACAAAAAGCTGCGCGGCCACCGGCAGGCGTTTACGGCGGTTCGGATTACCGAAATCGCCTTTGACGGGCAGAGCTTCAAGGCCCCGGAGTTACCGAAGAAGCAGCCTAAACCGAAGAAGGTTGCGGTCGCGGAAGAACACGAGCCCGAGGTTGAAGCGAAGACCGCATCCAAAGGGCACGCCAAGAAAAAGGCCGCGCCAAAGAAGGCTGCGGCCAAAGAGTCGAGCGGCAAGAAAAAGAAGTAAAACCAAAACGGCTAGTCTCCCGGCGCGATTCTGCTGGGAACTGAGAACCGGGAACTGAGAACTGATTCATGGCCCATAAAAAAGGACAAGGCACTTCACGAAACGGCCGCGATTCGAACGCGCAGCGGCTGGGATTCAAGGCATTCGGCGGACAGATCGTTCCCGGCGGTACCATCATCGTGCGCCAGCGCGGCACTCGCGTGAAGCCCGGCCTGAACGTCGGCCGCGGCAAAGACGACACGCTGTTTGCCAAGATCACGGGGCGCATCAAGTTCCTGAACAAGGGCTCGATGGGCAAGTTCGTGATGGTCGAACCGATGGAAGTCGCGGACTAATTTTCGCCTGAGCCTCGAAGCATCGCGGGCGGGGCGCCCGCGCCACGCAGCCTCGCCTTCGGGACGAGGCTTTTGTTTTTCTCGTGTTTTGTCGTGTTGCCCGCTACGCCTTGTCATCCCGAGCGAAGCGAGAGCCTGCCCTGAGCGAAGCCGAAGGGGAACTTGGTGTTGCCGGCATAGGCAACATCGGTCGCGCAGGCAAGAACCCAAATCCTTCACTTCGCTCGGGATGACAAACATTTATGTTCATCGATGAAGCTAAAATCCGAGTCAAAGCCGGCGACGGTGGCAACGGCTGCATGGCCTTCCGCCGCGAAAAATATGTTCCGCGCGGAGGGCCTTCGGGCGGCGACGGCGGCAAGGGCGGCGACGTGATCATGGAGTCCAGCGAGCGCCACAATACGCTGGTCCACTTCCGCTTCAATCCCGAATACAAGGCCGAGCGCGGACGCCACGGCGAAGGCTCGAACAAAACCGGGCGCGAAGGTGCGGACGTAATTCTCAAAGTCCCCGTGGGAACAATCGTCTACGATGAAGAGACCGGCGAAAAGGTCTTCGACTTTTCCGCGCCCGATCAGCGCATGGTAATCGCTCGCGGCGGCCGCGGGGGGCGAGGCAACGCGCGTTTCGCAACTTCGGTGCATCAGGCGCCGCGCGAGCATGAGGACGGGCGTCCCGGCGAAGAACATAACTACCGGCTCGAACTAAAATTGCTCGCTGACGTGGGACTGGTGGGTTATCCGAACGTGGGCAAGTCCACTCTGATTTCGCGCATCTCGGCGGCGCGGCCCAAAATTGCCGACTATCCTTTCACTACACTGGAACCGAATCTTGGTGTGGTCGAGGTCGGCGATCCCCGGGACGAAGTGAGCTTCGTAGTCGCCGACATTCCCGGCCTGATCGAAGGCGCGCATACCGGCTCGGGGCTGGGCACGCAGTTCCTGCGGCACATCGAGCGCACTCGCCTGCTGGTTCACCTGGCCGACGTATCGGATTCCAGTGGCCGTCCTGACATTGTCAAAGATGTGGAAGTAATTCTCGGCGAGCTGGCCAGCTTCGGCGCTCACCTGGACGAAAAACCGATGCTCATGGTGGCCTCGAAGATCGATGTAGCCAACAAAGATAAAGTCGCCGCGCTGAAGCGTTACTGCAAGAAACACAAACTCAAGCTCTACGAGATTTCTGCCGTCACCGGCAAAGGCGTCGAAGAATTGAAGTACGCCATCGCCAAGAAAGTCGAGGAACTACGCGAGCAGGCGCTGCAGCAGGCTGAAGCCACAGAGAGCAACAGCGCCTGATCGAATAGCCATCTATCGCCGCTCCTACGCCCGGGGCAACTGTGACCCATGCTGAAAGTGATATTGCAGAATCCTCGCCGCAAGGGCAGGAGGCATTTCTCCCTTCGCAGGCTGCACGGTGCGTACGACTTCTCCTCGGCAAACTACCTCCGTCGGGGAAAGCCCGGCGATCTCCGCCGGGAGCACCAGATTGATTTCCAGTATGACGTTCGGCTGTAACTCATCCTCGGATTGAAACAGCAAACCCGAGCGGCTGATATTTCTGGTTTCGCCCTGATGCCACTTCTCTTCGTCGAGGCGACGATATTTCAAGGGCAGGTGAAGTTGAAAACGTTGCGCGCGCGCCAGGGACGACGGGTATCGTCCCTGCGCCGCCGAAGCGTGAACACTTGGAACCGGCATGGCAACCTCGCGGGGGATTGGGGTCGAGTCGAGCACTTCGCGAACCTTACTTTTCAGGTCGCGAAGGGTAAAGGGTTTCTGGAGCAAACGCACACCTGCGTCCAGCGTGCCATTGTGCCCGATCACATTTTCCGTATAACCGGACATGTAAAGCACTTTCGTATTGGGGCGAAGTTCAGAAATGCGCTGCGCCACCTCGCGGCCGTTCATACCGGGCATGATGACGTCGGTGAGCAGCAAGTGAATCACTCCTTCATGCGCCACCGCGACCTGCATAGCCACGGCGCCGTCAGCGGCTTCAATCACGCGATAACCCTGTTTCTCGAGGAACTGCCGGGCAAGATAGCGTAAGTTAGCCTCGTCCTCGACAAGCAGGATGGTCTCGGTTCCCGGTTCGGCCGCCGCGGCCTCCGCCACCCCAACTTGCGCTGCACTAACGGCAGTTTCCGGAACGCGAGGCAGATAAATCTTGAAGGTTGTGCCCCGCCCAATCTCGCTGTAAACCCAGATGTAGCCACCGCTTTGCTTGATGATGCCGTAGACCGTAGACAGCCCCAGCCCCGTTCCCTTCGTCCCCTTGGTGGTGAAGAAAGGTTCGAAGATTTGCGATTGGGTCTCCGCATCCATACCCGCGCCCGTGTCGCTGATGGCGAGCATCACGTAGTCTCCGGGCTGGAGCGGCGCGCGAAACCGCGCGTAGTCTTCGTCGAGCGAAACGTTCGAGGTCTCGATGGTGAGCTTCCCGCCCGAGGGCATGGCATCGCGCGCGTTCACGGCAAGGTTCATGATGACCTGCTCGATCTGCCCGGCGTCAGCCCGCACCGCGCCTAGATCGGCTGCCGGAACCATGACCAGATCGATATCCTCACCGATCACGCGGGTGAGCATCTTCAGGTTTTCGGTGACAACTTCATTCAGATCCAGAATTTTCGGCGCCATCATCTGCTTGCGGCTGAAAGCCAGCAGCTGCCGGGTCAGCGACGAGGCGCGGCCCGCCGCGCTGGCTATTTCCTGCGCCGGACCGCGCACTGCGGGGTCGGGGCCGATGCGGTCGAGCAGAAACTCCGCGTAACCTGAAATCACCATCAGCAGATTGTTGAAGTCGTGCGCGATTCCGCCGGCGAGCCTGCCGATCGCCTCCATCTTCTGCGATTGCCGAAGCTGCTGTTCGAGAGCGCGGCGCTCGGTCACATCCTCGGCAAACAGCTCGAAGGTGCGCCTCTTGTCCTCGGCCGAAACCGCGCGCCCCGACACCCGAACCACGGTGCCGGTTCCGTCCTTGCGCTTCCACTCGGCGTTCAGTCCGGTAAAGGGAGCCGCGGCCAGCAGATGATCCGCCAGCTCGAACCACTGGTGACTATCTTTGTACAAGGCTCCGAGATGCATGCCGATCAGTTCTTCGGCCACGGAATATCCCAGCATGGCCAACAGCGCCGGATTCGCATCCAGCAGTTTGCCGCCGGAATCGCAGCGGCAAATTCCGTAGGGTGCGTTGGTCACCAGCGACCGAAAATTTATTTCCGAGCGCCGCAACCCCTCCTGGCTGATTCGCAAAGCGGCGTTGAACCAGCAGATCAGCACCGCCAACACAACGAACAGCGCCAGCCGGATCATGGTCGAGCGGTATTGCGCCGGGGTATGTTCTCCGGTGAACGAGAAGTAAGCGCTGACGGTAAGCGCGAACGAGGTGGCCACCAGTCCCGGCTTCCAGCCCCCGTACCACGCGCTCACCATCACCGCCACGGCGAAGACTGCGAGGCGGCTTTCGGTGAGGTTGGGAAGCAGCAGGGCAGGGATCAGCGCGAGGGTGGTGCTGAGCACCGCCACGCCGTAGCGCAGAATCGGCGCGCGGGCCGGTTGAATGCGAAGTAGGGGGAGGGTTACTCGCATGTAAACCATGCTATTACCAGGTAATAAATCCCGCGAGATTACCGGAGTTCATTCCAGATTCTCAGGGACGAATGTTCGTTGGCCGCGGCCTCGGGGCCAACCAGACGATGAACCATCGGACGACGGAACGGTGTCATCCTGAGCGTAGCCGTTTTTCAGGCGGAGCGAAGGATCTCCCGCTTAACCGACATGGAGCGTCAGCCAAATCGCAGCCCTGCGGGCCAGCCGCAGGTTGGGCTTGCCAACTGGGGTCGCGAACGAAGAAACTAGCGGCGCATGAATATCGGCTTTTTTGGCGGCACCTTCGATCCCGTTCATCGCGGACACCTAGCCCTGGCACGCGCAGCGCGCGAGCGTTACAAGCTTTCCCGCATTCTCTTCGTGCCTGCGAACCTGCCGCCGCACAAGCAGACCCAGCCACTCTCAGCCTTCGCCCATCGCTATGCCATGCTCGCGCTCGCCACCGCGCAGGAAAAAGATTTCCTGCCGTCACTGCTCGAGGCGCCCCAGGACCTCCAGTCGAGCTCCGCGCTCCAGGAGATAAAACAGAAGGGCAAGAACAAGAACCAGCCCGAGGCAAGGCCCAACTACACCATCGACACGGTGAAGCGGCTCAAGCAGTCGTTTAAAAAAGTGGACAGCCTCTTCCTGCTGATCGGCATCGATGCCTTCGCCGACATCGCCAAGTGGCATCAGCCCGAGGCATTGTTTCGCGAGTGCGAATTCGTGGTCGCCAGCCGGCCCGGCTACTCCCTGGCTGATGTCGCCAATGCGCTGCCAGCAAGCCTGCGCCCGCGGCAGGAAGTGACCCGCCCGTTTCAGAAGCAAGCCGCCACGGGAGATCTGGTGCTGAGTGGCGTGACCATCCATCTGCTCGACGAGGTCTATCAGCCGATTTCCTCCACCGCAATTCGGCAGGCTGCGGCTGCCGGCAAGCCCCTCGGGCGCTTCGTGGACCCGGCCGTCGGCGACTACATCAAGAAAGTCGGACTGTACAAGAGCCGTTAGCCGTTGGTGGTTAGTCGTTCGCGAAATTTCATACCATTCTCCGCTTTGACGGTCGAAAACGCGCCTAGCCGCCGTCGTTTACAATGGGGGCTCAGCCCATTGCTGGGCTACGACCATCAAACAACGACCAACGACTTAATGTCTGCATGAAAAAAAGTGAGCTGAAGCTTCAAGTATCGGCAGCCATTCAAGCCTGCCTCGACAAAAAAGCCGAAGAACTTTCTATCCTCGAAATGGAGAAGGGCTCGGGAGCCTTTACCGACTACTTCGTACTGTGCAGCGGCACCAATCCGCGCCAGGTTCAGGCCATTGCCGACGAGGTGGAATTGCGCCTGAAGTCGGCGGGTGTTCGACCAGCCCACGTCGAGGGCTACAGGCAGGGCGAGTGGATCCTGGTCGATTACGTCGACTTTGTAGTTCACGTTTTTTCCGAGAAGGCGCGCAAGTTCTACGATCTCGAACGCCTCTGGAAGACCGCGAAGCGGCTTGAGCCTTCGGAGTTAAAGCCGAAGCCGCGGTCGAAGGCAGCGGCCGGGCCAAAGACAGCAACAAAGACGAAGACAACGCGGCGCAAGTCTACGTCCGGCGCCGCCGCTGGCCGCAAGAGAGCCTAGCCAGAACTGGAGTCGACCTGACGGTTGTTCGCTCTTCCTATGGCAGGCTCTTCTAAAGCGGTGGTTCTAGCATCCGGAAGCAAGTGAGTTCTTGTCTGCCGTGAAGATCAAGATTGCGTGGGTTGGCAAAACGAAAGTGCCCGCGATCCAGTCGCTGACCGGCGAGTATCTCAAGCGAATCTCGCACTATGTTCCGGCGGAAGGGCTGGCGGTAAGAGACGAAGCCGCTGTGCTGGAAATAGCCGGACGAGCAGCGCCGGGCGAGAAAAGTAAGACTGCCCGCGGAAAGTCAACCCTGGTGCTGATGGATTCGCGAGGCAAACAGCTCTCATCGGAAGAGTGGGCGCGCTTTCTGGGAGACTATCAGGATCACAACCC